>JAEEGL013668143.1_pt1 | contig 17362 bp, 13 predicted proteins | sample 9134231 | NCBI WGS metagenome assembly JAEEGL01 (sample SAMN16246548, study PRJNA631951) | gut metagenome | biome: gut microbiome; feature: rumen; material: fiber-attached | host: Bos | place: Iran: Karaj | collected 2018-10
GCAAAATAATGGTGAACACGGCATTTAAGACATATGCAAATGAGCACGGAGGAAGAGTTATAGTACTCTTTCTCCTGTTTTTGCTAGCTATCTTCATGTTTGTTAATTCAGGTTTTCCTGCTTTTGCTGTCGTTTGTATCATTCCGCTACTCATACTTCTTGTAGTAGCCTCATTCCAATACAGGATGTTACTGTTTTGGACATTGATTATTATCAATTATCTTATTGGCTGGAAACATTTCCCATCAATAGGTTTACCTGTATCTCTATATAATGAAGCATTAGAAATCGTTCTGTTAACGATGGTCATTATTGATGTTAAAGGAAGTCGGTTTGAGCGATTAGGGAATATCATGCTATTTACCTTGATAGTCTGGTGTGGGTTTTGTACGTTAGAAGTCCTCAACGACACATGCGGCATTGGCATTGATGTTGCCAAATGGTATCCTACTGCACGTCAAATGGCCTATCAAATGATGTATTGCTTTGCAGTATTCACTTTATATATTACCAACCCTAAAATTCTAAATAAATATCTATTTGTATGGGGAGGGCTTGCATTATTTTCCGCATTCTGGATTTGGAAACAATCTAAGTTGGGACTCACAGATGTAGAGAAGGCATTTCTCTATAGTGGTGCAGGTCGTACTCATCTTTTACAAGCAGGAACTCTTATCCGCTATTGGTCTATCTTCAATGATGCAGCGACCTATGGTATAGGTATAGCCTCCACTGCTGTGGCGTTTATGATATTTGGAATAACCAGCAAAATAAAATCGCATAAAATATTTTTTTTAATAACTGGAGCAGCCTGCGCATGGGCAATCTTTCCAACAGGCACACGAACAGCGATTGCCTCTTTAATGGCTGGCTTTATGGCTTACATCTTTTTGTCAAAATCCTTCAAAATTGCCATTCCTACAACGGTCGTTTTTGTGCTGTTTGTATTTATGCTCGCCTTCACCAATATCGGTCAAGGCAATCAGCAGATTCGACGTATGCGATCGGCTTTCAACAGAAATGATGCATCCGCAAATGTCCGCACCGCCAATCAAGCTGCTATGAAAAAATATTTGGCAGAAGCGCCTTGGGGCATCGGTATGGCTGTAGGATACAGGAATGTACCAGCTAACAACAAATATACATTTATGGCAACTGTTCCACCAGACTCTGAGTATGTATTCATCTGGATTCATACCGGAATTATTGGCATCACCATTTTCCTCATCCTTACAGCAATCATGCTATTGGGAGCATGTTGGATAGTCTTCTTTACTATCAAGAGTCCCTCGCTCCGGGGAATAGGAGCTGGTTTGACCTGTGCCTTTGTTGCAATGCAATTAGGGGCATACGGTAATCAGGTACTCACTCAATTCCCCAATTGTCTTGTTACATACGGAGGTTTAGCCATTGTCTACATCCTACCCCATATCGATCAAGAATGGATAGGATATGAGAACGAATTGCTCGCTAAACGAGAAGAGAAAAAACGATTAAAACTTGAAAAGAAAAAACAATCACGAGTAAAGACCTATTTTAATTGGATATAACACTATCTATCATCACTATCAACTACAACGGGCTCAAAGACACCTGTGAATTGATTGAAACTTTACCTTTAAACAATATGTCTTTAGAGGTAATAGTAGTAGATAATGCGTCCATAGAAGACGAAGCTACGATTATTGTACAACGATATCCACAAGTTATCGTCATTAGAAGCAAAGAGAACTTAGGATTCGCTGGTGGCAACAACCTCGGCATCAAGGCTGCCCATGGCAAATATCTGTTCTTCATTAACAACGATACAATACTTCCGACTTCATCCATTAGCCTTCAGCCATTAATCGACAGATTGGAGTCTTCTCCAAAAATTGGAGTAGTCTGTCCAAAAATAAGATTTGCTTGGGGAAATAATCCAATTCAATTTGCAGGCTACACCCCACTCTCCCGTATTACGATACGCAATAAAACTATTGGTTGTGGAGAACAAGATAACGGACAATATAACACCGCACACCTTACTCCTTATGCTCATGGAGCAGCCATGATAGTAAAACGAGAAGTAATTAAAGAAGCTGGACTGATGCCAGAATGTTACTTCCTCTATTATGAAGAATTAGATTGGTCGATGATGATTCGTCGTGCTGGTTATGAGATCTGGTACGACCCTGGCTTTACTGTATTCCATAAAGAAAGCCAAACAACAGGGCAGAAAAGCCCCTTGCGGACATATTACCATACACGCAATCGTCTGTTATTTGTCAAACGAAACAATCCCAAATCCACCAAATACTTATCCTATATATATATAATAGGTGTAGTCGGACTTAGAGATATTCTATTACACACAATAAAAGGCCATGCTGATTTAGCCAAAGCAACGATCAAAGGCCTCCATGATTTCGTAAACTGTCAATTTTCTCAACTGTCAACTCTCAACTAATATAATTATGCAATATTGGAATTTATTCATATATACAGATTTAATATTATATATATGGGTTTTTGTGACCGTACTATATTTGACTGTCTTTGCCATCACCTCTTTATTCGCACGTCATAGTCAAACACCCAAAGCAAAAAACGAAAATCGTTTCATCATCATTATTCCAACTAAAAAAAATGGTATCAGCGTTGAAGCAACAGTCCGATCTATATTGGGTCAAACCTATTCTCAACGTCTTTTTGATGTTACAGTTGTAGCCAATAATGAAGATGAGATAACATTGTTTCATCTGGCACAACAACCTATCACTTTACTTACGCCAAATTACAGTGACAACATTTGGGCAAAATCATTACAAGTTGCCATTAACAATCTACCCCAATTCAAGATTTATGACTCCGCTATCATTTTAGAAGCGGGAGATATCGTAGAACCCGAATTCCTTCAACAGATGAACGATGCTTATGAATCTGCTGGAACCAAGGTAATCCAAGCTCACAAGTTAGCCTTAAATCGTGACACGACCTCTGCTCGATTAGAGGCAATCTTCGAAGAAATTAACAATTCAATCTTCCGTCGTGGCCATATTAGTGTTGGCTTATCTGCATCGATGGCAAGCTCGGGAATGGTATTCAATTTTGACTGGTTCAAAAGCCACATATTATCAGCAAAAAGCTCATGGGTTGACAAGGATTTGGAAGCCATGATTATGCGTGAGCACTTATATGTTGACTATTTTGACAACATCTATATCTACAGCGAAAAAGCTCGTAAAGCTGAAGAATTCAACCGCAAACGAGTTAATTGGTTTATCTCACAGTGGAAAACTTTTTTCCACAACATTCACTACCTTCCTACCGCCCTGTTCAATCGTCATTACGATCTCATTGATAAATTTCTTCAATGGATGTTGATTCCCCGTATTTTAATGATGGCTATTATTGTAGCTATGTCAGTCATCACCCCATTTGTTTATATGACACTTGCGCTTAAATGGTGGGGAGCTTTTACCCTTGTGATTTTCACCTTCGCTATAGCCACGCCTAACTACTTAGTCGATGAGAAATGGGATAGCACCTTCTTTAAGGTCCCTGCTGTATTGTTTAGTTCTGTCTTAAAGCGCTTTAAAATAGGACAAAAACTTTTAGACAAGATTAATCTTAAGAAATAGTTTATCATGTTTTTGCAGATACTTCATATATTCGACATACTGTTATGGCTATTCATGGCTGCATCTGCAGCTTATGTATTATTCTTTGCATTAGTTTCCATTCTCTGGGAAAAGCGAGAATCTTCTTTGACCCAATATCTCACTAACAAAGTGGTGTCTATGCGCAAAAAAGAGTACTACTCTTACTTGGCACTCTACCCTGCATATCATGAAGATCGCGTTATCATCAACTCTGTCCAAACATTTATAGCCCAATACTATCCTTACAACTGTTTCCATGTGGCAGTCATTTCAGACCACATGCAGCCGGAAACGAATGAAAAGTTGGCTGCTCTCCCGATTACGCTTCTCCAACCAGTTTTCGAAATAAGCAGTAAGGCGAAGGCTATGCAATATGCCATGCAGCAAATCAAAGAAGAATACGATTTTGTCATTGTTATGGATGCCGATAATGTAGTCAATCCTGATTTTTTGCAGAAATTGAATGAGTCGTGTGCTCGTGGCTATAAAGCTATTCAATGCCATCGTTGCGCCAAAAACAGCAATAACGATGTCGCTGTATTAGATGGTGTCAGTGAAGAAATCAACAACACTATTTTCCGTAAAGCCCACAACCGTCTTGGATTGTCGTCTGCCCTGATTGGTTCCGGCATGTGTTTCGATTATTTATTATTCAAGGAGAATGTATTCAAATTATCTTCAGTCGGAGAAGACAAAGAATTAGAAGCACATCTGTTGCTACAAAAGGTTTTTATTAAATATGAACCCGATATTCATGTGTTTGATGAAAAAGTATCCAACAAGGACAATTTCCAAAAACAACGCCTTCGTTGGATGACAGCTCAAATACAGAGCCTCTTTATGCAAATTCCCCACCTGCCTTATGCCATCAAAACAGGAAATTTGGACTATATCAACAAAACGATTCAACAAGCTCTCATTCCTCGCTCAATGTTGGTGGTTGGAGCTTTCGTCGTGTCTGTTTTCACAACAGTCTTCTCATTGATATTCTCCCTTTCTTGGTATATCAAGTGGTGGTGCCTATTCATAGCAATCTGTATTTCCCTTTACCTGGCTATCCCCAAGCAATTGCGCAGCCATACCGTATTTGGGAAAATCCTCTCTGTTCCCGTTCTTGTCTGGAAGATGATAATGAATATTCCAAAGATAAAACGAAAAAATACCGAATTCATCCATACAACACACGACAAATAATGGCTGATCGTGTTCATAAAAGTTTATTAAATGCGGAAGTAAATCTTCTTTTTTACTTCCTCTCTCTCTTTCTGACTTTTTTTTCACGTAAAATATTCCTTGACAACCTTGGAGCCGAATTCATTGGTTTAACAGGAACCCTTAATAATATTCTTGGCTATCTTAACTTAACAGAGTTGGGAATATCCGCATGCATAGGCTATTTCCTTTTTAAACCTATCCAATCTAATAATCAGAAAGAAATACAAGATATCCTCTCTTTATTAGGCTATTTATATAATTGGATAGGATGTATTATTTTTATTGGCGCCTCTATTATTAGTCTGTTTTTCCCATTTATTTTTTCAAATGCAGAACTAAGCTTAGGCATTATATATTTTGCCTTTTATTCATTTTTAGGCTCTTCACTTATTGGTTACTTTATTAATTATCGACAGATTCTTCTTGGAGCAGATCAGAAGAATTATTTAGTAGCCATCTACTACCAATCTGCGAATCTCATTAAACTAGCTCTCCAAATATATTTAGCCTACAATTACAAGAACCTATTTATATGGGTAGCTGTTGAATTCCTTTTTGGTATAATTGGTTGTATTATTCTTAATTGGAAGATAAACAAAGAATATCCTTGGTTACATGTGGATAAAAAACAGGGAAAGCTATTATTAAAACAATATCCTGAAATAATCATAAAAACCAGACAAGTTTTCATACATAAAATCAAAGATTTTGTATTAGTTAAAAGCGATGAGTTGTTTGTCTTCCTTTTTGTATCACTCAAAATGGTTGCATATTATGGAAATTACATGATTATAATTTCCAAACTCATTTCGCTCTTTGCGGCTGCATCAGGAAGTGTAGGTGCGAGTGTAGGTAATCTAGTTGCTGAGGGGAACAAGGAAAGAATGATAAAAGTTTTTTGGGAATATACTACCATTCAGCATACTATAGCAGCTACGCTCAGTTTTTCTCTATATTGTTTCTTGGAACCCTTTATTAGCCACTGGCTTGGTCCAGAATACATCATGGATCACCGAATACTAGTACTTTTAATAATATATATTTATATAACAAATTCCAGGAATTCTGTAGACAGCTTCAATTATGCCCATGGTTTATATGCAGATGTTTGGTCAGCTTGGGCTGAACTCATTATCAATATTAGTGTTACCATCGTCTGCGGTCTTAGATGGGGAATTCTGGGTATCTTATTAGGGAAAATTGCTAGTCTCATTCCAATTGTTGTCATTTGGAAACCCTACTATCTATTTTCTTCTGGTTTTAAAGAAAAAGTGATTACCTATTGGAAAAACGTTTCACGCAACTATTTTATTTCATTTTTTGCAATCAGTGCTGCTATACATACAATACGTCTTGTACCTATTAACCCTTTTGATAGTTTATGGAATTGGGCTTTGTATTCTACAGTAGGAATGTTAATATTCCTTACCTACGATTTGACAACAACTCTCATATTTGCTCAAGGTGCTATAGATAGTTTTAACAGACTCAAAAATATCCTCAAGAAATGAAATATTCAATCATTACTGTTAATTATAATAATAAGGAAGGTCTACTTCGTACAATTAGAAGTGTCATTTCTCAAACCTATCGCGATTTTGAGTTTATTGTCATTGATGGAGGGTCTACTGATGGAAGTGCAGATATACTTAGAGAATATGACCAGAAAATAACCTACTGGGTGTCAGAACCAGACAAAGGCATTTATAATGCCATGAACAAAGGTATAGCAAAAGCATCTGGTGAATATCTTAATTTTATGAATTCGGGGGATTGTTTCTATAATTCAGATATCCTTGATATAGTTTCAAATTATAACACGGCTGCAGATTTCATAATAGGTAAGGATTACCATTATAATGAAACTGTTCAGCAAGGTCATGCCTCTATCCAACCGCCTCGTACAACAATGGTACACTTTTTTGTCTCAACATTAGACCATCAAAGCTCATTTATAAAAAGAGAGCTTTTTGAAAATTCACTCTATGATGAGACCTATAAATTAGTATCAGATTGGATTTTTTATATTCAAAAAATTGTTATTGAAAACAAAAAGGTATATTTCATTCCTGACATTATTTGTAGACGCGAAGAAGGAGGATTATCTGAACAACAAAGGGAAAAGAATAGAAAAGAAATAAATCAACATCTTCATCAGATGCTTCCCTATGGCGTATACGAAGATTATGCGACTTTGGCAAAATTAGACAAGACAAGTCTATATCGTCTATTTGACATCTGCGATAATGACAATAAGCGTAGACTACTAACAACTTTTATTAAATTTGTAACAAAGTTATTATAAATATAAATCAGCCATGCTCTTCAACTCGATAGACTTCTTTTTTTCTACCAGTTTCTTTTCTGCTATATTGGTTCGTTACTAAGACTTGAGGGCAGAAAAATTTGTTAATAGTCATATTTAGCTATATCTTTTATGTTCATGTGAGCCCATGTTATCATAAACATAGCAGAAACTTTACAAAGTTCAATACAATCAAAGCAGTGTAAAGAACTTGTTCCATATTAACTCATCTATGACGACCTAATAATATAGGGAAGAATAATTCTGCTAAACGTATTAAAGGAATAAAGCTAAATAAGATAAGGATAGAAAATAACAGATCTTCCACCCACATTCGTTCAGGAAGTTCTGTCAATCTACGAACAAGAACAATATGCAAACCGATAATAACAATAGAACCTTTTGATAACGTCAATATCATATTACGATAAGGGAGTCGACTTAACCATAGAGAAAAAATATATAACATAACCGTACCAGCAATACCTCCCAAAATAAAAAGAGAATAGTTGTTACCATACTCACATAGATACATCCATACATAGCTGTTATACTTACCACATAAAAAAACAAGTACTAATGAAATTATAAAACAACAAACTAGCCATCGACTACTATTACATTTTCTAAGCATGTCTTTTAGGGGGCGTAAAGCAACTCCTATTAAAAAGAAAGGCATGCATACTAAAACATTCATATTTGCATTGCTGGCCTCAAAAGAAATTAATTGTATGTAAATAGCACCTGCTGATAACACGCTAAATAAAAGAATATAAGCCCATTTCTTTTCTGGCAATAATTGCATTATAAGACGCATTACTATCAAAGAATAAAAATACCAACATGGTCCCATACACCATCTATTTCCTAACAATAACCATTTTAAAAACCATAACCATGAAATATCATACTGCTGTCCCATTGCAAAACATCTAAGGTATGCTTCTAAATGCATCATTGTACTCATTATTATTGTAGGAACAAGTAACTGCCAAAAGCATTTTTGGATGCAGGTTTTCCAATTCGGTACTTTCTTCCACAGAAAGCCAGATATTACACAAAAAACCTGAACACTAAATACATATAGATAAAGATGGCCTTCGGAAAAAAAATGTCCCCATATTATTGAAAGGATAGCCAAGACTTTCATCCAATCAAGCCAAACAATTCTATCATCTATGTTATCATTAACAACCATTATATACTTATTTATGTTGTTTAGTAAAAAATATAAATATCCATATCAATACAAGCACCTTGAAAAAGCTGTAATTCATCTTTAATAATGCAAAGATACACATTTTCTTCTGTTTACAAACAATTTCGTTTAAAAAAAAAAGTATATTATGTGTAAAAACCCATACTAAATTTTGGTTTTCCGAATTAATATCTGTACTTTTGCAAAAAATAAAAATTTGAATATTAATTATGTATTAATAGAACATGAGAATAATCTGTGATGCCCCTGGTCAGACATGCAACCGTCTTTGGACATATGTAAGTAGTGTCGCAATGTGTATAGCCAAACATAAGCGGATGGCAATTATCTTTTACGACTGGACTATAGAAGACTTTCCAAACCTCCTGCATTGTCCGTTCATCTATTTCCCACTCTATCACAAGTGGTATTTAGAACGAGGAAATGGTTGGAACAATTATAAGGGACTAACCTGGAAAGTCACCCACAACAAAACATGTGACATATTATTCAAACTTATGGGATGCAAAAAAGGATGGGACTTGATGGATGATACACGTTATCTTTCATCAACAAAAAAAGAGCTCCAATTTATTTTCCATCCTCGAAAAGAAATTGCAGACAAGGCAGAAGTATTAATAAATGAAATACGTCAAACTTCTGATATTATTATAGGTGTTCATATTCGGCATGGCGACTACGTAGATTTTTTAGGAGGGCGTTTCTACTATTCCTTAAAAGAATATCATCAGTTCATGATAAGAATTAAACAACTTTATATAGATAAGAATGTTTCCTTCTTCATAAGCAGCAATGAATCCTTTTCTACAGACTGTTTCACTGATTGTAAATGCTATAGATTTGACAAGGAGCCTTCAGGAGATATTCTTGATCTTTATACATTATCACTTTGTGATAGAATCATTGGCCCATGGAGTACTTATAGCCGTTGGGCTTCTTTTATTGGAGAAGTTCCTCTTTGTTGCATTAAAGAAAAAGAGCAAGATATAACAAATAATAGTTTTTCTATTATTACTGACTTTTACCATTTTGAAAATGGCGAAAACACAGTAGATTATTGGGTAAAAGATCTATAATCCCGAATATTTATGAGCAAGATAGTTTCCATATTAATTCCTGTATATAAATCAGAAAGATATATTGAAGAGTGTCTTCGTTCTGTTTTCGAACAAACATATGAAAATATTGAATACATTCTCATCAATGATGCCACTCCTGATAATAGTATGGCAATAGTATATAAAATAATAGAGAAATATCCAAACAGGAAACCTTTTGTAAAAATCTTTGAAAATGAAATAAACCAAGGTGTTGCCTATACTCGTAATTTACTTATAAATAATGCCATAGGTGATTATATATATTTTGTGGACAGCGATGATTTTATCGATAAAAATGCTGTTGAAACATTACTCTTAACAGCAGAAAAAGAGCAGGCAGATATAGCACGATGTAATTACTACAAATATAAAGATGGAAAAAACAAAGCAATAATAAGAAAAGACTATAAATATAAAGACAAAATACAAGATTGTCTTTCTAATGACGTAGGAATGACTTCACTTTGGCTTTTATTAATTCGGCGTTCACTATTTACACGAAACGGCCTTTCTTTTCCTAGTAATATTAATGGTTGTGAAGATTTTCTTATGACTATCAAATTATTCTATTATGCAAATAAAATAGCCGACACACCTAATGTTTTATATTATTATCGTTTGGACAATTGTAATAGTATAACACAACAAGAAAGCATATTTCGCTCTGATTCCTGCAATGCAATCAATGAAATCATGCTGTTCTTAAAAGAAAAGAAAATATACGATCAATACAACAATCTGTGCCTACGTTTAAAATTCACGGCAAAGCAGCATTTCCTTATTAACAAGTCCATTCGAGATATTGACAAATACATCAGTACATTTCCTGAATCAAATAGTTACTACAAACAATTGCCATATAGTAAAAAACAAAAGCTCATGTTTTTTCTAGCAGAACATAACCAAACCACTTTGCTAAGGTTATTATTTAAGTTATTTTAATTCCGTATCTATATGAAATTTAGCATCCTAATTCCTGCATATAAAGACAAATTTTTGGATGAATGCATCAGTAGTTGCCTTTCTCAGACTTATAATGATTACGAAATAATAATTGTTGATGATCATTCTCCTAACAACATAACTGATATCGTAGATAAATACAAGAACAAACATATCCGATTTTATAGGAACAAAGAAGGATATGGTGCTGAACATATTGTAAACAACTGGAATCATTGTTTAGAATTTGCAACAGGTGACTATGTTATATGTATTGGCGACGATGACAAATTGAAATCAAATTGTTTAGCAGACTATGCAAAACTAATTGACATATATCCAAATTTGGATGTATATCACATGCGGATGGAAATTATTGACGAAAATTCCAATGTCGTCACTATTCAAGAAGATCGCCCAAATACAGAAACTGCATATTCTATGATCTGGCATTTTTGGCATGGACGTAGACAAGTCATAGGTGACTGGTGCTTTAATTCGAACAGTTTAAGAGAGTATGGAGGGTTTGTATATTTACCATACGGATGGAGTTCTGATAACTTGACAGCTTTTTTACTTGCACAAAAAAGAGGTACAGCCAACGCCAAACAACCAGGATTTCAATATAGGGAATCAAATATTACTATAACAAACAAGTACACTCCAGAAACTATAACAGGCAAGATAAAAGCGTGGATAATGGTTAAAGAATGGTATCTAAACTTCATTAAGAATAATGATGCAACCAGTGAAATTGATGTCATATACAGAAAAAACATCACTGAATTATTGGACCAATATATTGATCGTAAAATAGAAGGAGAAATCGAGAAAGGCATTAATTCGACACCATTCTCCATGCTTAAATGGATAAAAGTCGGGAACGCCACAAACATTTCCAAGACCTCTATTGCAAAGAAAATAATCAAAAGTTTAATAAGTAACAAAATACTATAATATTTTAATGATATCAATTATAATTTGTTGTAGGACGGAACACCTTCCTATAGAAATTGAAGAAAACATTATGTCAACTATAGGAGTAGAATGTGAATTAATTATCATTGACAACTCCCGTAATCTAAAATCAATTTTTTCGGCTTACAATGAAGGTAGAAAGATGGCCAAAGGAAATATTTTATGTTTTATGCACGATGACATACTGTTTCACACGAATTTATGGGGGAGAATGGTTGAAGAATATTTCAATAAAAATATTCAAGTAGGTATGCTTGGTGTTATTGGTTCCCACTATATGCCCAAAACACCTGCAGCCTGGTGGGATGCAGAAGTTATTTCTGGCAATGTTCTTCAAGGTGAATATGTTGACAACTGCTATACAACAAAAACTATATTGCACAGCAAACACAAAAAGGATCCAACCAAAGTTGCGGTAATTGATGGTTTTTGGATGTGCATTCCATCTCATATGTTTAATCTAGTAAATTGGGACGAATCATATATCGGTTTTCATGGTTATGACTTAGACATGTCATATCAAATTTGGAAATCTGGATTTGAAGTACATATTCTTTGGGGAGTTCTCATAGAACATAAGTCTATTGGGGTTGTTGAAGAGCCATTTCTCAACGCATCAGAGTCCGTTTGCAAAAAATGGCAACATTTTTTACCTATATGTGTTGGTACTAACTTATCAGAAGGAGAGGAAGAGGCTCGCGCAAGATTGGTTGAAGTTAAAAGGGAATTACTCACACGCCACTTGAAATTAAAAAGAACGTATGCTTCATTATCTTTTCGAATAGGAAGTAAAATTTCCCGAATATTCCCATTCAATTTCTTTAATAAAATCAATTTACAATTATGAAAATAGCAATTCTGACATCGGGCATTCTGCCAATTCCCGCTGTACAGGGAGGTGCTGTAGAAAATCTTATAGATTACTACTTAGGTTTTAATAATATACATAGAATGCATGACATTACAGTATTTAGTGTTTGGCATCCTGATGTAGCTAACGATCCTGCCCTAAAGTCGGATGTAAACCACTATATATATATTAAGACGACAGGATGGTGGGCAAAAATAAAGAAGAAGATCTATGAAAAGACGCATCATGGGGAATATTATAATTATACCATAGAATACTTCTTTACACAGGCTCTGAAACATATTAAAAAGCAAGAATATGATATTATCATATTAGAAAATCGGCCAGGCTATACACTGAAGTTGAAAGGCAAAACTACTGCCAAGATTTTTTATCACCTGCATAATGACCTCCTCAATAAACAATCAAAGAATGCTGGTGAACTATATAAAGAAGCTTCGGGTATTGTTACGGTATCTCGGTATATAACCAACAGAGTACGAACAATAAATACTACCGATACCAAATGTGTGACAGTACACAATGGTATCGATATTAAAACTTTCACTGCAGATGGAGTTGTTGCCCAGATTCCAGGTATAAGCAACGATGATTTCATTATTGTTTTCAGTGGACGTATCAACAATGAAAAAGGCATCATGGAACTCATCTCCGCCATGAATCTCATAAGCAGAAATCATCACATAAAACTTCTAGTTCTAGGTAGTTCTTTTTATGCTAATGCAAACAATAATAATCCTTTTGCCAAAAGGCTTATAGAAATTGCAGAGCCAATTAAGGACAACATTATTTTCACTGGTTATATTCCATACAACGATGTACCAAAATTTCTTCGTTTAGCCAACATCGCTGTTTTACCATCTACATGGGATGAGCCATTTGGACTGACAATAGCAGAAGCCCAAGCTATGGGATTACCCATTATCACAACACGGCGTGGAGGAATTCCAGAAGTCGTTACAGAAGAGAATGCTATTCTTCTAAATACTGATAATCATTTCGTTGAACATCTTGCAGAAGCTATTCTATTTCTATACAATCATCCCGAGAAACGGAAACGCATGTCTGAAGCATCTCTTAATCGCTCCAAACTCTTCGACAAAGAGATCTACGCCAAGAATTTCTTCGCAGCACTCAAAATCATTGAAACGCCATGAAACGACTATGCTTCCTTACCGACTCCATTTTCTCCTTTGGAGGAGTACAGCGAGTGACGGCAGTCATTGCCAAGGAACTCAGCAAGGACTACGATGTAACCATTGTAACCTTTGACAATCCGAACTCACAAGACACTTCGCTCTACGGATTGGAAGAGGCAAATATCCATTACCGTTTTTTCGCCTATCCCCCTACCCCACAATGGAAAAATTATCTCTGCAAAGCCTATAGTTATCTATATCGGAAGGTATTACCTCAAATAAAACTGACATCAGACTACTATGCTTACAGTTCTTTTCCTTCTGAAAAACGTAACGCACTGGCAAAAGAACTTCAGGTTGGCCAATATGATGCAATCATTGGGGTACATGCCCCACTAGCGATCCGACTGGCAGCCTGCAGGAAGCAACTGAAAGGTATCAAACTGATTGGATGGATACATAACTCATATGAGGCACTCTTTGGCAACAATTCGCTCTATATCGGACCTGAACTATGCAAGCATTACGAGTACCAACTGCAAAAACTAGATGCTACTGTGGTATTGTGCCACGATGATGCCAAAAAGTATCACTTCCCCACACAGGTCATCTACAATCCACTGACCCTTCAACCAGGAGAACCATCATTAGGCAATTCTAAACGTTTCTTAGCAGTAGGCCGCTTCTCACGCTTTCACAAGGGTTTTGACCTGCTGATAGAGGCCTTCCGGATCTTTGCTGAAAATGATAAGGAATGGACGCTCGACATCGTGGGCGAAGGGGTAGAAGAACAGTTATACCGAAAACTCATCAAGGATTATCAGTTGGAAGACCGCATCACGATTCATCCATTTACCAATCATATCCAAACTTATTATTCTCAAGCTCAGGTCTATGTATTAAGCTCCCGTTGGGAAGGCTTTGGACTTGTATTGGTTGAGGCAATGGCACACGGACTTCCCATCGTATCCTCCGATCTTCCAACCAGCAAAGAAATCATGGGTGACTTCGGGCTCTATTTCACCACTGGCGATGTAAACAGTCTGGCCAAGCAACTACATAATGCCACAAAACTTGATTGGAAAGAGAAATCAGAAGAAGCATTCACCATCGCCCGTCACTTCGACCTGAATCAAATAGCCGAGCAATGGAGAAAGTTTCTTGAAAAAATAAAACTATTAGCCATACTAATGGTAATCGTGGCATTCGCATCATGCCATAAACCATTTGAACACAAAACCGTTCTATGTATCCCTGTCTATGGTCAAAGTCTTGCATTGGGAGAAGAAGCTGAACGCATCACCGATTTCGACTCCCTGGCAAACTATGCAAATGGTCGTATTGTTACAGAGAATCTTGACCACAAATATGGATTCTTCGATAACGATGAACTTAAACAATATGTTAAGAAACTAGTTGATTACAAAAAACGGTCATTCGAGCTATCTATATACAACATGTCAAAAGAGATTGTCAATGCTACTGGCAGTGATACGCTTATTTGTATTTTCCCTGGGGGCCAAGGGGCTACAGCTATTGCTAACCTGAGCAAGGGTACTCCTCCCTATCTAAAATTTATGGAAGATATACAAACCGCATACGAAGAAGCAACAGACAATGGTTGGGAGTTTATCATTCCTGCCATCTGTTGGATGCAAGGAGAATCGGATATTGTAGACTATCCTGACACCGACTATCAGCAGATGCTGACCAAAATTTGGGAAGACATGAATAACGATATCCGTCAATTAACTCATCAGAAAGATACCATACGTTTCGTTTGCTATCAAGCAAACTCATTGACACGTGCAGAACATTTTAATGCCAATAGCTTTCAATGTAAGGAAACGACTGTCCCACAGGCGTTTGTAGAATTATTAACCCACGACAACCATTTTTGGGCGAGTGGTCCCACCTACCCTTATACTTGTGTTAATGAAAAGATTCACATTGATGGGAAAGGGCAGCAAGCAATAGGAAAGCTTGCGGCACGTTCTGTTCTTGGCATTATTAAAAGTTCTAAACGTTATCGAGGACTAATCCCTACAACGCTGGAGACTGAAGGTAAAACTGTCATCGTCAAGTTTGATACGACCGAAACCTCCCTTGTACTCGACACAATCCAAGTCAAAAAAGCTGACAACTATGGTTTTAGTGTTATAAGCAAGGAGAATAAGAACATTATTCGCTCAGTTACCATCGACAGTTTAACTGTTAGACTTACATGCTCTGAATCACCAACTGGATGTAAGGTTCGCTATGCAGTCAATGGCGACTATATGAAGAGTGGGAACCAGAATGGTCCCCGCGGCAATCTTCGCGATGCGTCAGGTAATTGGTGCTATCAGTTCGACATACCAATAGTATCTTTAAACAAACAATATATAAATATATGACTACAAAGAAAAATTATGACGTACTTATAGTAGGTGCTGGCATCTATGGTGCCACTGCAGCCTATAAGGCAAAACAAGAAGGGAAACATTGCCTGGTTATTGACCAACGCCCACATTTAGGCGGCAATATCTATTGCGAGAATGTTGAAGGTATCAACGTTCATAAGTATGGTGCACATATCTTTCATACAAATAACAAAAAAGTATGGGATTTCGTAAACAGCATTGTAGAATTTAATCGTTATACAAACTCCCCTATCGCCAACTATAAAGGAAGACAGTATAACCTGCCCTTCAACATGAATACATTCTACCAGATGTGGGGAGTATTGACTCCAGAAGAAGCCCGTCAAAAAATTGATGAGCAACGACAAGAAGCCTTGAAGCAAATGAAAGCTGATGGTGTCATCGAGCCACGCAATTTAGAAGAGCAAGCTCTTTTACTAATTGGCAAAGATATTTATGAAATACTAATCAAAGGATATACAGAAAAACAGTGGGGACGTAAATGTACTGATTTACCAGCATTTATTATAAAACGTTTACCAGTACGTTTCGTTCATGACAACAACTATTTCAGCGACCGTTTCCAGGGTATCCCTATGGGAGGATTCAACAAACTCATCAACGGACTGCTTGAAGGTATTGAGACACGAATAAACTGCAATTTCTTCGAAAACCGAAGTTATTGGGAAGGCCTTGCTGAACATATCCTTTTTACAGGTAAAATTGACGAATACTATAACTACCGTTTCGGACAACTCGAGTGGCGTAGCGTACGCTTCGAACAGGAGATATTGAACATACCGAACTACCAAGGGAATGCTGTCATGAACTTTACAGATGCCGACACGCCATATACCCGTATCATCGAGCACAAGCATTTCGAGATGTTTGGAGATGAAGTCTACAACTGTGCAAAAACGGTTATATCGCGCGAATATTCATCAGAGTGGCATCCAGGCATAGAGCCTTTCTATACTGTTAATGATGAAAGAAACAATAGTCTTTATCAGAAATACAAAGAATTGGCTGATCAGGAACAACATGTCACTTTTGGTGGACGGTTGGCAGAATATAAGTATTACGATATTGCTCCAATTATTGAAAAAATAATGGAATTTTGATATGAACAAATACATTATTCTCGAGTGTTGTCAGTATGATATCTTTAAATCAATAGAGTCTGCTGTCTAATCTCGCTGCAAAACGACAAAGAAAGTACCGAAAAATAAATCCTACGTTAAATTATTCCAAAAAAGGTCATGAATCTTTCTTTATCACAATTATAATTATTATATTTGCAATAAAAATAAGGAAGCAGATGAAAGAACTGGAAATAAACAATCCTTTTGTTGTAGGTAAATATCTGTCAGACAAGTACTTCTGCGACAGATCCGAGGAAACAGAATTCTTGCGAAAACAGATTCTAAATGGCAGAGATGTTGCTTTGATATCTCCTCGACGTATAGGAAAATCAGGACTTATTCAGCATTTCTTTAATCAGAAAGATATCCGGGAGAATTATCACGTTTTTTTCGTCGACATCTATGCCA
>JAEEGL016388098.1_pt1 | contig 17362 bp, 16 predicted proteins | sample 9134231 | NCBI WGS metagenome assembly JAEEGL01 (sample SAMN16246548, study PRJNA631951) | gut metagenome | biome: gut microbiome; feature: rumen; material: fiber-attached | host: Bos | place: Iran: Karaj | collected 2018-10
CGACAAATTTAAAATTGAGTACCCGAATTATTTCGATAAACAAGGGGATAAATTGCAAGCTCATAATTCATTGCCGAAGACTTTATCAGATGATGAAGCGTAGCGATTAATGTAGTTACAAATTACCCCCGGGAATTTAGGATAAAGCATTCCTAAGGTCTTTCAGCCCTGCATGTAAATTTTCTCTATCATTAAACCTGCAGCAGGATCAGTGCTTACTGAATCTCAAACACTTATATCTCGGGGTTTCTTGATGCTATAATGATTCTTCATAAAGCAGTCAGGGTTTAGAAATTAAGCGCCCGTTAAACAGCGGGAAGATCGTATGATCCTGCAGGAGCCGAAAACCGGCACCGTACTTAAAACTGTCCTGATTACAGCAGGACAGCATATACAGCCGTACCCGGCAGACTCTGCTGTGAAGCTCCGGCGGCGGCGCGGCGCGGCTGCAGTGAGCCTGCATCAGGGAGTTTAAAGACCGCCTGGATCCGCACTGCTGGGATCCGTCATCTTCCTTCATGATTACAGGACCGGCGGATTTTAAGCTGCCAAAAACTGATTGAATGCGGCCGGGTTTCACATCACTGCTCTGACACAGAACCCGAAGATGTTTCATATAACAGCACAGCTTACAGCTTTCCGCATTCGGCGGAATTTTTAAACATCCATACATGAAAAAATTCATCAACAGTAAAACACCGCAGTAAAACAGAAGTAAAGGGAATAATATGAGAATTTTAGTGATAACAAGAGGTCTGCCGGCTTCCGGAAAAAGCACCTGGGTACGTGAAAACGGTCTTGAGCCGTATTCGATCTCCACAGACAAGCTCAGACTTATGTACTCATCACCGGTCATTCACCCGGATGGAAAGCTTGATGTGTCCCAGAAAGTCAATACCCTGGTGTTTAAATGCATTAATGATATGCTCCAGAGCAGATTCAGCAGAGGAGATCTGACTGTAGTCGACGCCTGCCACATTAAAACAACAGATTTTAACAAATACAGAAATGCAGCAAAGGAGCTCAAATACAGAGTAATCATGGTTGATTTTTCCGATGTTCCCGTGGAGGAATGCATCCGCAGGAACCGCCTGAGAGAAGAGATGAATGTACTTGATGATATCCATATTCAGAGAATGAACGTCAGTCTTTCAAAATGCGAAGTACCAAGCTGGATCCAGGTGTTTAGCCACAACGAGCAGATTATCTTATAAGGAGGGAAAAATGTCAGACAAACCTGTAATCGTGCTTAAACCGGCTGATTATTCAAACTACTCCAGAATTAATGTAATCGGTGACATTCACGGCTGCTATACCGTTCTTCAGCAGGCTGTCGGAGAAATAAAGGATGATGAACTCTATATTTTTCTCGGAGATTTTCTGGATCGCGGAATAGAAAATGCTGCTGTTCTTGAATACATAATCAGCATCAGGGACAGGAAAAACTGTCACTTTATTGAAGGAAACCATGAAGCAAATCTGAAAAACTATGCCGAGGACGGAGATGTCCGGGGAAGTGATTTCAAATACCGGACAATACCGCAGATAAAGGACATCGACAAAAAAGAAATAAGAATGTTCTGCAGACGCCTCAGACAGTGTGAATATTTCACCTACTGCGGAAAAACCTTTCTCATCTGCCATGGCGGTATATCCAATATTCCGCCTCTGGGTCTGGTGGCCGTTTCCACTGCAGATCTTATCAACGGAACGGGCTCCTATGATGACTACGCAGCTGCGGCAAAAACCTGGAATCAGACTCAGAACAGCGATTTTATTCAGATCTTCGGACACCGCAACACAGGAAACGATCCGGTCATGATGTATGAAAATGTGTACTGCCTCGAAGGAAAGGTTGAATGCGGCGGAAATCTAAGAGCGGTGAAGATTGATAAAAACGGGATCACCGCCTGTGAATACAAAAATAACGTATTTGATCAGGCCTACGGTCTCGGAGTTCCCATGCTTGTCCGCGAGCTCAGAAAAAACACCTATATCACTGAGAAAAATTTCGGATCGATATCCTCGTTCAATTTCACAAGAAAGGCTTTTGACAGGGGAATATGGAACGAGCAGACAATCACCGCAAGAGGTCTGTTTATAGATATCTACTCCGGAACAATTGTGGCCAGAGGCTACCGCAAATTCTTCAACATAGGTGAACGAGCTGAAACAAAACCTAACATTCTTCAGAAAAGTCTGAAATTTCCTGCAAAGGTATACGTAAAGGAAAACGGCTTCCTCGGTCTTCTTTCACTATACAACGGAGAAATATTTGCAACATCCAAATCAAATCCTTTTTCAGAGTTCGCCGGCTATTTCAGGAAAGTATTCGACGACTGCTGCAAGGACACGGTCTACCTGCATGAATATCTCGAAAAAAACAATGTGACTCTTGTAATGGAATGCATTGATACGGTAAATGATCCTCATATCATAAGATACAGTCAAAGCAAGGTGGTGCTGCTTGATATCATAGACAATGATATAGAATTCTCCCGCAGAAGCTCTGAAGAGGTCCGGGAGGTTGGAACAAAACTCGGAATAGAAGTCAAAACTCAGAGCTGCACTCTTGACTCACCGGAAGAGTTCGCAAAATGGTATGAAAGCCAGAAGAAGGAAACTCTCGATCCGCTCGCCGAGCACATAGAAGGATATGTGATTGAGGATGCATCCGGTTACATGGTCAAATTCAAACTGCCGTTCTACAGTTTTTGGAAAAATATGCGCACCGCCTCGCATGTGGCGCTCAGCGGCGGATCAATGGACAGAAGTCTGAACCGCAACGGAGCAAGATTCTTCAACTGGGTAACGGACAAGGTGAACAAAGGTCTTGATAAAATCAATATCATTGAACTCAGAGAACAGTACGTAAAGGAAACAGGAGACAGAATGCTCCCGGACATACCTCAAACCCCGGACAGCAGCGAAAGTACAGATTAAAACAGCGTGTCCGGATCTGATGAATGAAAAAGAGAGCTAAAAGCAGCCCTCCTATTCAGACCTCCGTTTTTCCCGGACTCCGCCGCTGTTTTCATGCAGCGGCGTTTTTTTACTCAGAATCATTCCTGCTTTATCCCGGGTACATGTTTTCTGCACCAGAACTCCTGATCCATGAAATCATGCGCCGGTACGCATAACACAAAAAAAAAACGGCAGAACAAAGTCAGGAAAAACATTACTCATCTGCCGCATCTTCAGAAGCGGCCGGACAGAAAAAAGCAGAAATTCCAATCAGCATCCATCAGTAAACAGTCTTATCTGAATACCTTCATGATTGCCGTCAAACTTGCTGTGACGGGGATCGACATAGCATGGAGTGTTATAGAAAATATAACACTTGTGCTTAAAGGTGAGCTCCTCTTCGCTTTCAAAGGAATCTGAAATAGGCGCTCCGTTCAGAGACACAAGGATCTGACGGGCATCGGCACTCCATTCCTTGTAGACAAATACCCATTTGCTGTCCGGAGGCGGCAGTTCATCACCAAGCTGTTCCAGGCCCGCATTAAGAGCTCTGATAATTCCGTCAGGTGTCGCGTCCGGATAACCGCATCTGAGAGCAATGCTCTCGTCTTGCGGACAGTTGTCCCCAAGTCCGTTCATGCATATGGAACCGTCAAGAGCTTCATGACCAGCCAGAATTCTCTTGGAATTAACCAGCTCGGCTGAATTGCGGAGAGCCGTCGCCATAGTCTTGAGTGCTGCTATCCGGGCTTGTGTTTCCTTACTCTGGCCGTCCCCTGCCGATGCAGCAGGTACAGAGGCAATCATTAAAGAAAAAACAGCCGCTTCGACTGTTCTCTTCAAAAAAACACAATAATTTTTTCCAAATCCCATAATCTTTCCACCATGTCAGCCCACAGTTCAAATTATCCTAAAAACACCTTATATTTTTATCACACATCGCAGAAAAACATAATTCCGAAGGATAATTTGATTAACGAAATTTGACATCAGGAGCAATTTTCAAACTTATTTTGATCCTGCGCTGCTAGTCGCTTTCTCTGCTGAAACCGAGAAGAAAATCAGTCCGCTTTTTATTTTCGGCACTGTCGCTGAGCACGTCACCAAAAACGGTGTTCATTTTTTCCCTAAAGTCCACTTTAACCTTTCGAAGCTCGGACGCTATAATGCCCCTGTATTCCCCTCTTTTTCTAAACAGCGGGAAAATGCCGCCCCAGAACTCATTTACATTCTTCCACCGGGAGAAATCCAGAATCTCATCGATTTTAAATCTGCACATGTAGCTGTCTACAGAAATACAGCATAAATTTTCAAGAACGTTTCTGGTGATCCGGTCGATTTCTTCAATCTGGAATTTCAGTTCATCCAGCACCTCACCGACCATGAGCTTGTACCGCCGTCTGAAAAACGTCTCCCTTTCATTTCTGAAATCATCATCAAAGGATGTAAAAATAGAAACAGAATCATCAAAATCTTTCATGACGCTGTGATGAAAATCAGAAATTCTGTCCTCGAGTCTCAGTTTCTGAAGCCTTACTGCCTTAAATATAAGATTGACTCTGAAATTGCGGCATATGGTTCTGAGCATATCATCTCTGCCGAACTGCATGGTTGTTTTACCGGATCGCATCCTTTTTGCAACATTGCAGATCTCCACCACGGGATGATCACCGAATCTCTCTGCAATAATGCTTTTCATGATGCCGCGCTTGCCTTCATCCACTGTATCAGATTTTGTAAGGGCGAAAATAACCTTGTTTCCGCTCCTTACAATATCAGAAATAAAGTTTTCCTCGAAGGAGTCGATTCTGCCGGATTCGGCCGAGATGCAGTAAACGATAGTATGAAACCAGTCTTTTACCTCCTTTGCATCATTCTTTTTCAGTTCCTCCTCAAGCATGCGCTTCCACTCCCGGATCTGCTCGCCGCCCTCGAATCCTGAGGAATCATAAGGGGATATCATCATGCTGCGATAGCGGAAGGGAGTAATCGGATGAACTCCGAATCCGGTAACAGGCTTGCCGTCACCGGTAGGACACATTCCCGGTTTGTCGTAAATATAATTTATCAGTGATGATTTGCCGACTCCGGTTTTTCCAACGAGCAGAATATTTGTATTATTTGTAAAATCACCCATTAGGAATACCCTGACTACGGTGTCTGATTAAGCTTAAGACGCATAAAAGCTATCTGAACAACAGCCGGCACGGTAACACGATATGCAGGTCCGGCTATGTCAAAAACGGTCCATATCCCGGTCACCGCCCATCCCACAGGACCGAATACAAGACTTCCGGCCCGTCCCGCCACAAGAGAAAACCCTGCCCTGATGCCGATTGCCCTGAGAGCCGAAGCGGCAACAATACCGGAGATAAGTCTGATACCAATCATAGGAACAACCCGTCCGGCAACAAGCCATGCCAGCAGAGCTGCCGACTTGAAGCCGGATGTTTTCTTGTCAAGATCATCAATCAGATCCCTGATATCATTGCTGTCGCTGTCAGCAGCCTGCCTTCTCACCGCTTCCAGCTCCTCAAGTATCTCCCCCCTGTATTTCTCAAGAAGATGCTTGATCAGATGAAGCTCAATCTCCCCGGTGGAAGCATTTCCGTTTTTTTTAAGGTAATCGCTGATATATCTTGAAGCAACATCAGTCAGGATCTCCCGGTATCTGACGCCTCTTCCTCTGAAGGTATTTACTATCGAATTACCTCCGAAGCACTGCAGCTCGCCTGCTATCGCCTTCCAGTATTCATGGTGATGAGGTTTGTACCTTTTATATTCGTCGGATGCTGTAATAGACTCGGCGTGCCTCTGCTTTCCGTCAGAATCAAAAACAAGAATGTCAAACAAAGGCTGCAGCTCCTCATCCGTCAGGCCGCCCAGAAACTCAAGATCCTCATCTTCCAGATATGCCATACAGACTCCTGCAAATCAATCTTCGCTCTTACCATTTTTCATATAATCGCTGAAATACTGTCTGAAAATCTGCACCAGTTCGGAATTAAGAATATTCTTTACCTTATCCACGTTTTCCTCGCTGTTGAGATTAAGATCATTAATCTTGCGGCAGCAGACAACCGTGGCTTTACCGAAGGCATAGGTTATGGAAGATGCGACAGTGGTATTTATGGCAGCTCCCGCAACTGTGCCGACTCCCGGTATCAGTTTTGCAAGACTGCCTGCAACAGATCTGCCGAGGCTGCTTGTAACCAGAGTAGAAACCGTTCCGGTCAGATTATCAGCAATCTCGTCAATTCCCCAGATACTGAAAATTTTTGCCATCAGAGCAATCTGAGTTGCAACAAGCAGCGGAGCATCGGAAAACGGAACAGGACTCGCTGCAATTGTAGCGGCTGCACCGGTTGCAAGCCGAATGTATTTTTCGCACAACTCCTCCTTTTCATCAAATCCCCGCCGGCTTGCAAGAACAAACGCCTGCCTGTGAGCATCGTCCAGATGATCTTGAGTCCACTTAAACAGTGCATTGCTTGCTCCGTTGAGTGCCCGATCAAGATTTCTTGCCTCCTCCTCATTCACCGACTGAGGATCATACGTCTCAAAAATCTCTATATTTGAAAAGACATCTTCAGGAAATGTATTTCTGACTGACTCCCTGAGAGCATCTGCCGATTCCATTGATGCATGATCCTGCTTGGTCAGAACAATCGCCAGAGGTTTATTTGCCGTAGACTGACAGATTTTACGGACAAGAGAAGCATCAAAATCAGTAAAGCGGCCGCTGCCTGCACTGACACAGTACCATACAATATCGACGGCACTGTCCGGAGTTTTCTCACGTTCTTCAATCAGTCCTATAACATCATTTTCAAAAGAGGTCTGTGCATACGGACTGCTTTCATATCCCTTGGTATCATAGAAGCGTACAAGGCCGTCCTCATACAGATCGCATGTCTGGGTTACAGGTCTTCCGTAGCCTGTCCTGGCTACATTTTTTTTCATTACCGTATTAATCAGAGTGCTCTTTCCGGCACCGGACGGACCTGCGACAAGAATACAAGGACGGGAGTTCTTCAGTGAATCAATAAACTCCCTCCGTTCCCTGGCGAACTTCTGATTCAACGATTCCTCTGACTCACCTACTTCTTTTTCAAAATCAAGATTACTGTTATCATCCATAGCTCAATTCACTCCAGATTCTCTACCAATCCAGTGAAGAATATCCACCGGGAACACAAAAACCGAATGACATTATTCCACGACACAGCCGGACTATGTCATAAACTGCTGAAACCGCAGCCGGAAACTGGGCGGAATAACGGATTTAGAATCATCATTAAACAGACATCAACTGCGACACTAATGAACTGCTCTAATCCTGTCGGCATTAATTATTTCAGTTTCACGATCATCCATACTACTGTTTGGATCACATATATGATTTTTAGTATCAAATTCATACCCGACAAAGCTGCACATTTCGGCTGACTGACTTGCAAGGGATTTTTTCGATCCATACACCGCCCTGTTCAAATCATCGAGCTTTCTGGAGCTGGTTTCAAAACTTTTTCTGAGATCCTCATATCTGTTCATTACCGTCTGAATGGATTCGCAGAGATCGCGGAATGATTTTATCGCTCTGTCATACTTGCCTGAACGGTCATGTTCAGACCACAGCTGTCTGACAATCAGAAGGCAGGCCGTGAGAGTGGAAGGTGTGGTTATAATCACATGCCTGTTCATGGCATACTGTACAAGATTCGGATTTCTGGTGAAGCAGTATGAGAACATATCATCGGAAGGAAGAAACATAAGCACAAAATCCCACACCGATGAAGCGAGCTGAGGAATATTTGCGTAATCCTTTAAACTCAAAATATCTATCTGCTTTGTTACATTTTTAAGAAGCTCCCTGAGATACTCTTCCCTGGAACCGTCGTCAGCTGCGTTTTTGAACTGTACAAGAGCATTCATGGAGCATTTTGCATCAATAACTATCTTCTGACCGCCAGGAAGATTTACTATTGCATCGGGACGCTGTCTGACTCCTTCAAATGAAAACGAATCCTCCCGTATAAAGTCCACATGTTCCCTGAGTCCCGCACCTTCAAGGCATTTTTCCAGAATCATCTCCCCCCAGCACCCCTGATTCTTCGTGTTCTTCAATGCGTTGGCCAGCTCCACAGCCTCCGCGGAAAGCTTCTGCTGAGATGCAACCACGTCTTTGATTCTCTGGGAAAGCATAAGATTGTTCTCGTTACTGCGGGCAACCTGATCTCTGAGCACATCGATATTGTGCTTAAGAGGCGCCATGAGATTTTCCATCTTTCCTGCAAAAGGATTCAGAATGCTGCTGAATCTCTGCTGGTTCTCACTGGCCATCTGCTGACTTGCTGCAGAAAGCTGTCTGCCGGCAATCAGCGAAAACTCGTCTCTGAGCGCCGCATGAATCTGGCTGAAATCACGGCGGATCCTTTCATTTTCATTTTTCAGACTGACAATTTCAGACTCCAGCTGCCTTGCATGAAATCTGCTTTCAGCAAGGTCGATTTCTCTGGCATTCGCCGCACGGGTGTACTCATTTCGGGCTTTCTCCCACTCCGCTCTTTCCCTGCTCAGAGAACCTTCAGCCGTTTCAAGAAGAGAATCCAGCTTATCGATCTCGTCCTCCTGAATACTGCATTTATAGGAAAGTCTGCTGGAGAGAAACATAAAATAAACAAAAAGCGAGATAAAAAGAATCAGCAGACAAAGTGCTGACAGGAAAAGAATCTGATAATCCATAACTGTCCCGATGCAGACTCCTTAAACACAAAAAAAACAAGAACACAAAAATTAAACTCCGCATCTGTCAAATATTTCTGCAACAGATACCGGACGGTAGCATGTCTGCTCCACGCAGGCACAGAACGACGGATGAGGTATATCTGCAACAATGCTGTCATGAACATGACCGTAGATCAGTATCTCGTCACATCCAAGAAACATATGCGGCGGTTCACCTGTATCCTGATCAGTAATGTAGGGAGCCGGATCATGAAGCATTATGAGAGACTTGCCTTTGTACTCCATAACATGCCGCTGTCTGATCCACGCAAAGATCCGGCCGTCAAGTCCGGGATCATTTATCCACCAGTCATCATGATTACCTGCAACAAGATATTTACGTCCCTTTAACCTTTTTAGCACATTGTTTACATTTTTGACTGTCAGAAGTCCTTTTTTGATTTTTCTGCGGTTGAATGCAATGTCACCAAGAAAATAAACCTCGTCATCATCCCCGACAACAGCATTATAATTATTTATCAGGGTATGATTCATTTCCTCCTCGGACGAAAACGGGCGCTGCGCCAGACGTATAATATTCTCATGAAAAAAATGAGGATCTGAATAAAAATAAATCATTGAAACATCCTGTCGAAATAAAACAAGAAAACTTTGCCAGACATAGTACGGAGACAACAGGACTATTGAGGCATCCGCCTGCTTTTTCATATCGGAAGACAGTTGCAGGTCCCAGGGAAACCTCATGCAGACGTCATATGTACACCAATATCGGCACGATACGGATCTATCACCGTATATAAGGCGAACCGGTAATTTCCGCACCTCAGGCGCCATCTGCAACCGCACTGATAATTAAAAAGCCGGCGCTAAACTACTAATCCTCCGGAAGAAAAGTAATCAGAACAATATCTGACGGAGCAAACTGACGAACTGCCGGTCCCCAGGTTCCCGCACCTCTTGAAACAAAAACTTTAGCCTCTGCGGGAGTATCATACAAACCTGCCAGATATCCAGAATTAAAAATCCACGCAAACAGCTGAAACGGCAGAATCTGTCCTCCGTGTGTATGCCCGCTGAGAACAAGATCAGCATCAGTTCCGTCAGCCGCAGCAGGTTCGTGAGAAAGAAGAACAGCATACTGTTCTGCATTTCTTAAATTAAGCACTTTCTTCATTTCAGGTGCACGTCCGAAATTTCTGCCTGCGCGCAAATCCGGGATCCCGGCAAGAAAAAAATCATCTCTTACTGATATGCCGCGGTTATCCATAAGCGTAATACCAAAATCACCAATCAGTCGTTCAGCATCAAAAATCCCGCGGTAGAATTCATGATTCCCCGATGTGAAATAAACACCGAGAGGAGCTTTCAGTTCCCCCAGATATTCTGCCGGCTCCCTTATATACCTGATTTCATCATCAAGAATATCACCGGGCATTACAATCAGATCCGGATTCAAATCATTAACAAGATCAACTACACCCTTTATTCTTTCCGTGCTGCTGACACGCGTTATATGCAGGTCACTTAATAGCGCCAGAGTCATAGGACTCTTAATTTTTGAAGAGGTTACGGTGAGCTTTCTGATTTCCGGAAGCTTCATACCCTGAAACTGTCCGTAGCAGGCAAGGGAAAATGCAATTAAAACAAGGAAAAACTTGTAAAGTGCACCCTTTGGAAAGGTAATCTTCCGGCGAACCGCATAAAGAGGAAGTCCCACAAGAAGATCTGAAAGAAAAACAACTGTGAACAGCGACAGAATGAAGACAAAAAGAAAATACCATGCATGACGCCAGAATGGATAGACAGTCTCTCCCACAATACGGGCAAATGAAAAATCAGCAAGATTGATTCCAAGACTGCACAGCAGGATCAGCAGGAAAATACAGATTTTTGAACTCCGTTTCAGTTCAAAAATTCTGAAAATACGAATATAGATATAAAGTGAAAGAAATAGTCCAAACAGAGTGGTTATTGCTTTCCACCAGATCATACCTTCTCCTGAATTTCTTCCAGGGCGTTTTCAACCTTAAGCCAGATAAAAAACAGTTTTGCAAGAATAACAAGAACGAAAGGAGCAGCTAAAATCAGGATGGGAATGCCTATAAGAATCCATGCTGTCATCAGTCCGACTGCCGCAACAACCGACCATATAATCAGCCAGACATTTAGACTGTATGCCCTGTGAGCCTGAGAGCAGCCCTCCTCCTTGGAGCATGAGCGAAGAACCCTTTCGGCCTTCTGCGACGCAATATGTGTAATTATGAGCAGTACCGGCATAATGATGCACGGTCCGGGAAGAAACCAGAATGTGAAAACTGTGGTCAGAACAAGAAGCACCGCACATACCATTGCGGCCCACATAAGCTTGCGGACACTATCCGACTCGGCAACAATTTCCGGACTGTAGAAGGCTCCGGTCCGGGAACCGAAATTGCCTTTAATTTGCGAATCATCTTCAAATCTGTTTTCTTCTGACATGGCAGCAAACTCCAAATAACGAAACACGGAAAAACATTCCTGAACAGAGCGGTACAGTCTGCAGTAAAAACAAGTCCTGCACTTAAACTTACAGTACGTAACATTCTACTTGGAAAACACGATTACATCTACTGTTTGAGACATTTTACAGCAAAATACGCCTGCAGATGCGGCATACTTAATGAAAACAGACGGAGACAAAGGCTAATTTAAGAATTTTTCAGGCAAAAAAAAACCACACAGTTTAGAAACTTATGTGGTTGCGGAGGGAGGATTTGAACCTCCGACCTTCGGGTTATGAGCCCGACGAGCTACCAGACTGCTCCACCCCGCGTCGTTATGTGTATATATTAGTGTTTTCCTTTTTTCATTGCAAGCATATTTTTTGCAGAAAAGTTTATTCGAACAGATAATAACCAGAAACATCACAAAAGAAGCTTTTTTTGTCCATAATGTAAAAAAGCAGGTTCATCCGATTCATATTCTTCCGTCAGCTTTCATCCTAATCGTCTAAACAAGACCGAAAAAAACATTTCCAGTTATAACCACGGCCGCAGATACAGCACAGAAAATCAGTGCCTGCACAATCAGACTTTTTACGGGAAGCGAGGTAACATCAGTGCCGCCGAGGAACATGGCAACGATGTTTCGTATGTAAAAGAAATTTACAAAAGGATAGGCCATGCAGAAATAGATGATAAGAGAACTCATGGAAAGATAATGAATCGCGGTTTCTAAATTTTTACCGTAATTGCCTGCCGAAATATCATCCGATGTTATGGCAAATCCTTCCTTCATATCCAAAAAAACTGCATAGGTCGAACATCCTACAACCAGCAGCGATACCAGCACGCTGACCACTATCAGGATAATAAACGAATTTTTGATTCTGCCGCAGAGCGATGCATAATCAGCAGCTCCGATTATTTCAAAAAAACTTTTAATCTTGGATACGTATATAAAGGAGAATACAAGAAGGACTATCCCCATCACCGATGAAATCTGTCCGATGGAGGATGCGTACTTAGGAAACAGAGACTGAATCATCATAAGTGAAACAGTTGCAATGAGCAGCCATTTGAGATAATTCAGGTTGGTATAGACAGAATCTGCCAAAACTCTGACTGAACTGCTTTCCAACGCCTCATTTAACTGAATATCGCCGGTCCGGGTCTTGTCAGTGCTTTGGCCATCCTGCAGGGCAGACTCAAAAATACACCCGCACCCATCGCAAAACTTTTCATGATCAGGAGACTCTTTTCCACACTTAGGACAAAACATAAAAACCTCAAGACTAAACCTAAAGAACTAAAATCAATCTTAAAACATATAGTTAAGTGTTGCAATAACAACAAGCGCAAAGCTGTTTAATGCATAACTGTTCTCAGTTTCAGGGCGCATACCTTAAGCAGGAAGAGATGCTGGAGAACCGCACCTCTGTGTCTGCTAATCTGTTTTTACAAATCATTTCATGAAAAGCAGCAAAACCGGTCAGCCGTGCAAAAATGACCGGATGTGACGGAAACTGATAAACTGACCTGCCGCCACACTTAATTATAGCGGTATTATTTACCGCTGTAACATTCAGACGATAACTGTCACCCCGCACCGCAGCAACCGACTGGCAGGAGTTGACATAAACTCAGGTTTTAAGCACGAAAACATGATTAATTCTTTACATTAAGTAAAAAAACAAGTATTTTTATCTTTCGGCAGTTTCAACTCCCGCTGAATAGACTGGACAATCACTCATTTGCAGATGTCACCGATACTTCTTTCATGAGCAGGACATATTTTTTTCTGAATCTTTGCGTCATCAGAAATCAGAATTGAAAGGAATATGACTCTCCCTGACAGGCGGCAAAAATTCTCTTCATAAATTCAGCGGAAAGCGGAGACTCGTCGAACTTCAGACGAAGTTTTTAAGCAACCGGTAAACCTGTACCGTTATTTTCATCTCTATCAGAATTATGCGATCATTTTCAAAAAAATGCCGGAAATAAAACAGAATATCTACTCAGTATCAGCACTTGTCAAAGCAATAAAAAATGATCTTGAAGGACATTTCAGAGACATAACCGTGACAGGTGAAATAACAAACTCAAAAGACAGGGATGTTCTTGAAAAAAGTCCGTACTGGTTCTTTTCGCTTAAAGACGATTCCGAAGGCTGCGACTCCCAGATTACCTGTTATATGGGCGGCTACTATGCATCTAAAGCCAATTTTCTCCCTCTGAACGGCTACAAGGTGATAATTCACGGAAAGGTTTCGGTATATGAAAAAAACGGGGGCCTTCGGATAAATGTCTCCTCGATGCAGTTTGCAGGAGACGGAAAACTGAAGGAGGAGTTTCTGCGCCTCCAGAAAAAGCTTCAGGCAGAGGGATTGTTTGATCCGGCATATAAAAAAAACATCCCCTCATACCCTGAAACCATAGGGATCATCACATCAGATTCAGGCATGGCCCTGGGTGATATCATACGCCAGATCATGTATTCACATTTTGGAGGAAGAGTTATTCTCTACCCTGCGATTGTACAGGGGGTTTCAGCTCCTGAAAGTCTGATTTCACAAATAAGACGCGCCAACAGCGACAATGCTTGCGATGTGCTTATAATCGGCCGCGGCGGCGGAAGTTATGAGGAGCTGTTCTGTTTCAATGACGAGAGGCTTGTCAGGGAGGTAAGAAACTCTCGCATCCCCATAATTTCAGCGGTTGGTCATACCGAAGATCACTGTCTGTGTGATGATGCTGCTGATTATTTTACACAGACACCAACAGCCGCCGGAGCATATGTTGTAGCTCTTTATTCCGATCTCTACAGCAGACTGCCGGAAATTCATAAGTGGCTCGCGGACTATATGCTGAAGAAAATAGAAAATCTGAGAACTGTCACGGAACGCTGTGAGCTGCTTCTACAGAAAAAAAATCCAGCGGTAACTCTGGATAACTGCCGCGGAATTATGAATGATCTCCAGCACAGAATGGCAGCTGCCATGCAGTTCCAACTCTCAGACAATGCGGCATATCTGAACGAACTCATTGTAGATTTACACAGGGTATCACCTCTTCAGCGCATTGCTGTAGGAAAGGAAAACCTGTCCTCGGCAGAAAAGGCGGCACGTCTGTATATCGAAAAAATTCTGCACGGCAGCCGCATCACCGTCAGCAACCTGGAAAACTCTCTGCATCACAGCATGCCGGATATCAGTGAAAAGCGGAAAGAACTGGAACACTCGGAGGAAAAACTGCGAAATACAGCTCTGGGATCATTAAACCGCGCCGCAGGTCTGCTGGATGCGCTCACGGTAAAACTGAGTGAACTAAATCCTCTCCTTAACTCCAGATTTGCACGAAGCATTACCACATCTGCCGACGGCAAACCTTTAAGTTCAGTTTCTTCAGTCAGCATCGGTGATACAATCTCCACACTGCTGGCTGACGGAGGCAAAATAGTGTCAGAGGTCGTTAAAATCGAACGAGGCGCTGAACTGCAGCAGAAGAATTAACATTTTACCTAATTTAATAAAGGAATTTCTGATATGTCTTTCTGGGAATTTATCAAAACGGCATTCAGATTCTGCATAAACTGCGTATGCTGGTATGTAAGAATCTTTGTTGCCATAGCTGTTTTTTTCTTTTCATTTTCATTCATAATGTTTGTTTTGGTGATTGCCTTTTCTCTGATGGCTGACAACGAATCCTCGGTTTCTGATACCGAAGATAAAATTGTGAGGATCGCACCTTCAGGAATTGTTACGGATCACCGCATCACTGATCGCAGTACCGAAATACTCTACGAAATCGGCGGTCTGACACTTCCGTTTGCATACACTGATGAAATTCTCTCCACTCTGAAATACGCTGCCGATGATTCAAAGGTCAAGGCTGTGATCCTTGATCTTTCCTCCCTTGATTATATCGATTACGGAAGTGCTATGCTCATTGGAAAAGCCATAGACAGATTCAAGCAGCAAAGTCATAAGAAGGTTCATGTCTATTCAACCATGTTTAACCAGCACGATTACCTTCTGGCAAGTTATGGAAGCGACATAACACTGAATCCGGTGGGAGAGGTATCAATTACTGGTCTTGCGCTGTCATCAACCTACTATAAGGAGTTTCTGGATAAATGGAAGGTTGAGCCGTACATATTCAAATGCGGTAAATACAAATCCGCAGTAGAACCTTTTATGCGCAGCAATATGTCTGACGACACGAGAGAAAGTTATGATGCAATCATAAGCAGTATGTGGAACAGCATCTCCTCTCAGATAGGAATAAACCGCAAGATTGACGCCAAAACGCTGCTCAGAAATTCAAGTGATGAACTTGAAGGTATGAGAAAAGTTAATTTTGACGGTGCGAAGTATGCACAAAAAAGAGGTCTCGTGGACAGTATTATGACCTGGGAACTCTTTCTTGATGACATGAACAGCAAATACAAAGGCACGGCAGAAAAAATACCGACTGTAGGCTACAAGAACTATATCTATAATCTTGTATCAAACCGTTCAGGGATCCGCGATGTTCTGGATATGTACTCCACAGACAGTGACCAGAACAGTATAGTCAAGGTCATATACCTTTCAGGTGAAGTTACATCACAATCACAGGATACATACTATATCGCCTACAAAAACTACGCAAAGATGATTAGAGATGCAGCCAAGGATCCTAAAATCAAGGCTGTAGTACTCAGATTCAACACTCCCGGAGGCTCTGTTACAGACGGTGTACAGCTCACTAATGCCTTCAAATATCTCAAACTTCAAGGCAAGCCTGTAGTCGTATCCATGGGAGCGCTCACTGCATCCGCCGGTTACTACATGTCTGCAAACGCAAGCTATATTTACGCTGAACCAACAACCCTTACCGGATCAATCGGAGTATTCGGCATCGTTCCTTCAATTAAGGATACAGCTAAGGATTTCGGATTTACCTTTGATATGGCAACCAACAACCCGGATCATTTCATCAGCATCATGCAGAAAATGAGTCCGGCAGAAAAAGCAATAATGCAGGGAAGTGTAGATGATGCCTATGCCAAATTCCTTGAAAACGTTTCAACAGGACGCAACCTGCCTATGAACGTAGTGAAGGAAATAGCTCAGGGTCGCGTATGGTCAGGTACCGATGCTAAATCACTGAAGCTGGTTGATGAAATCGGTTTCCTGGATGATGCCATCAAAAAAGCGGCATCTCTTGCAAAGATTGAAAAGAGCTACAAGGTAAGCATTGAATATACCGCCAGAAATACCAGCAGTATTTTCAGTGATCTGATGTCTAAAGCATCGGCATATGTAAGCATTCCACAATTCATAATTCCAAAAGAAATTAAGGAAATAGAAAAGTTCATACTGCCGCAGAGCACTAAACTTCCTGACGACAGGAAAGCCAGAATCTACTCCTATGCAACGGTACGGCTTGACTGACAGGAAAAATTAAATTTTAAACATATAACAACTGCAGCAGATGCCAATACACCTGCTGCAGACTGTAAATAAAGTCTGTTTTCGCATATCAAAGAACACCGCAGTGCAAATAAAAATGGCTGCTGACCGAGATCCTGACGTAATCTGTTCCTAACTTTGTCTATTTTTTTATGGTTCTTTACAAATTCCTGTTGGAACGACGCAGACTAGATGACAGAACTTTGGCCCGGAGTGTTCCATTCAGTAAAAATGCATTTCAGATGTAACACAGGTAACCATACGGAAAGATTGTTCCTTGTTGATGAGTTCTGCTTATTTTGAGTAAATCATCAAATATATTTCCAACTTGATTTTGTAAAGAGCCTTTTTCTTGAACAAAACAATCTAATTGAAACGGCATTGTGATAGTATCATAATTCATAATGAGGTTCCTTCTGTTTTGGTTTTTATCATTTTAAAAGTAATTTTTAAAATGGGAACGACATTTTTTTGGTTCTCCATAAATTTTAGTTGGATGGTTAAATCATAGACAGCTCCAAAATTAAGAACTGTGAGGATATTTAAGAAGGTAGTTTATCCTTATAAAATATGAAATTAGAACAACAAAATAAGGAAAACTATCATGCAGAATTGTATCAGAATACCCTCAGAATTTCCTGGATTTGTTCAGTAAGAACGTCAGCAAAGTTGGAATTTTTTGAAACCAGGAGAGGGTATATCTACCTCACATTTAGC
>JAEEGL011419146.1_pt1 | contig 17361 bp, 12 predicted proteins | sample 9134231 | NCBI WGS metagenome assembly JAEEGL01 (sample SAMN16246548, study PRJNA631951) | gut metagenome | biome: gut microbiome; feature: rumen; material: fiber-attached | host: Bos | place: Iran: Karaj | collected 2018-10
AAAAAGCCCTCTATCCTCACCACCATCTTTTCTTTCAAACTCTTTTTTGCAGAGGAGTGAAAACTGGCTGTCTTTCAAACACTCTTTGTCTATTTCATCCATAATTAAATCTCTTTGGTTGCTGTTGAAAGTGATAACCCCAAGGGATTCATTATTTTTTCTATTTTGCAAGAATGATTTAACAAGTTCAACAACTTTTGTTGCTTCTTTTTTGTTTGTTCTGTCAACCCATAAACCATTGCTAATTTTAATTACTTCAATAGGTGGTTTTTTAACATCTTGAACATTTGGAGAAACATTGAGTCTACCATCATAGAAGGCATAGTTTGAAAAGTTTATTAATTCTTCATATTTGGACCTATAGTGATAGTTTAGCAAAACAGATGGATACTTAAATCGTGCCAAATCAAGCAAACTTTCTTCTTCCAAAGCCGCATTTTCCGTTTCTGCCTCTTCGTCTTCCATTTGTTCATCATCATAATCAATTCTTCCAAAACCCAAATTAGAAGGCCTTAACTGTTTGTGGTCACCAGCAATAACAACTTTTTGTGCTCTTGAAATGGATGGGATTCCTTTTTCAATATAAATTTGAGAAGCCTCATCAAAAATCAATAGGTCAAACAAACCTTTTTCAAGTGGAAGTGCTTCCGAAACAGACTCTGGGGTCATCAGCCAAATTTTGATTCCTTTCAAAAGTTCAAAATCGAACCTTTTCATAAACTTTGCAACACTCCACTTTCTTTTGCTTTCAATTTGTCTGCACATTTCGTTATATCTTTTTGATTGAAAAATTTCCCTATTAAAGGCATTTATGAAGTTGTTTCTCAGTTTTGATTTTGTTAGTTCTTTTTTCTTTTGCATCGATTTCGTTATTTGTTTTATGATGGAATTGAAATTATAGATATTAGACAGCACATCACTATTTTTGTGTTCAAAGTTTTCTATGATGCAATTTATGATGAAGTCAAACAAATAGTCGTTAACATCAATTTCATTGTAAATGTTTTTGATATCAAAAATTGTTTTGCCATATTTTCTTTCATCGGCATCCAAGGAATTAAAGGCATCTTTTGAATCTTGAAAATTATAATATGCATCAGGGATTGTTTGTAGCAAAGATGGATTTTTATATATTGCTTTTTTGCTACCATTGTTGCAAAAATATTTTTTAAACAATGAGTCGATTGCCTTCTTTCGTTTCCCATGAGTGAACAGTTTTGCAAAAATGTTTTTGCCTAAATAGTTTTTCTGTTCGGAAACAAAAAAGTTGAAATCTCTTTCCATTTGCTTTAGTTCAAAATTGTTAAAACCACTTTTAACATCTGCAATATAGGGAGATTTTGTTGTTGTGTTATAATAGTCTATAATTTGTTTTTGAGTTCTTTTGCTCGAAAACTTTTCTTTCATCTTTTGAAGTTTTTGATAATCAATTTTTGTGAGTTCTTCAGGAACAATGCGATAGAAATCGTTTTCAAATGATTGCTTTTCTTTGAACAAATTGTTTTCATTTGATTGATAGATTTGATACATTTCTGTTCCGTTTATTTTTTCTGTGAACAATTTGTTTGCAATATGTTCAAGATTTTTGATTTGTTCATCAATGTTTAATGAAGTGCCATCAAGTTCTTCACCAATATCTGTTTTGTTTTTGTTTGCCATGAACAAATTGTAGAGTTGTTTATAAAAACTATCTTTGTCTTTAACATCGCTCAACAAAATTGCATAGTTAGAAAGTGTTCCAAGCCTTGAATAAATAACATCAATTGCCGCCTTTTTTTGAGACACCATCAAAACATTGTGGCCTTTGTTAACAGCGTCTGCCATCAAACTTGTGATTGTTTGTGATTTTCCAGTTCCTGGCGGACCTTGTATCACAAGTTTATCATTTCTATCTATTGCCAAAATTGCTTGTTCTTGAGAGGCATTTAGTTCGTTTATGTAGTTTATATTTTTTTCAGAAAAGTCTGTTATTTGTTCTTCTTCATTTTTATCTTCGTCCAAACTTATTTCATCAGTGTAGAAATCAATGGTGTTCATTCCAGACAATAGGTCATCCACAAGGCCGTTTATCTCAGTGTCTGCAATCATGTCTTCAAAATCTCTTTGCAAAGCACTTGAGTATAGAGAAAACTTACCCAAAATGGCGTTTGGTATGATGTGGAATTCGCCATTTTTGTAGTTTGGAAATTCATCAACTTTAAGGTCTTTAAATGCACACAACTCATTTAGGTCTGTGTTGCAGTTTAATTCAATTCCTGCGTTTTTATAATAATCTTGTATTTGCTCGCAAAAATCGTTTTTGTTTACGTTTTCAAAAACATTATTAACAAGTTCTTCATTTTTTTGAAGAAATTTGTTTTGAAGCAAGATTAAATTGTTGTTAAACAAAACATCTTTTGATTTGTCTAGTTTTATGATGATGTCATCATCTGTTCTTTCATATGTGATTGGGAACAAAACAAGGGGAGCCCTAACATTGAAATCTTCACCTTTAATTTTCCCCATAACATATGGATAACCAACATACAAATCATACTGACCATTTTCCCTGAAGTCTTTTGAAATTTCTCTTAAAAGTTGCAAAACTTTTTTATATCTTTTTGCCGCTTCTGTTTCGTTTTTGGAAATGTGACACAATTTTAGTGATTGTTTTTTGCCAAGAAGAAGGTTTAAAACATCTTCATTAAACTCAAAATTTGTGAATAGGTCAAAAGCGTATCTGTTATATATTTTGCCCATATATAACAGCCTGTTTCTTTTGCTAATGTTAACAAGCCTGTTCTCAAGGTTTTTGAGCGTTGACTTCACTTCACTATTTAATTGTTTTGTTGAAATGTTGTTGCTGTGATATTTGTTTAGAACAATCATAAAATAATCACCATATTTATCAGTGAAAGTGTCGCCTAGTCCAATTATGTTTCGCAAATCTTCTTTGCGTCTTGGGGCATGTTTTGCCAGTTCATATAATGCTTCATCGGTGCAAATTGTTGGCGAGCGACCATTGGAATAAAACTTTATCTTAAGTTGATCTCTCACACTTGCCAGTTTGTTGTATAACTCTTGAAAATTCATATAAACTCCTTTTTTATAATCAAAGTATAGCATATAATTTCCAAAAAATCTTTTTTTTCGCTAGCATTTCCAAAAATTTATTTTTAAAAAACAAAAAACAGACCACTTGCTTGTCTGTTTTGCTTTTTTAAATGTTTTTTATTATGCAATAAAACTTGCAACATCAATTGGCTTTTGTTCTGTTTGCAATTCTCCAAAAGCTGTTTGCTCTCTTAGGTATTCTTTTGCTTCATCGTTTCCTTTTCTTGCAACTCGAATGAGTTTTCTAAGGCCTGCTGTTTTATCTTTTTGTTTTTTGCTTTCACAGCCAATTTCGCCAAGCCTAATGAGGGCATTGGTGCGTTTGTCTGGTGCACTTTTTCTCAAATATTTGTTCAAACACTCTGTTGCAATAACAGGATTTTTTTCCACATCTTGGTATTTGTATTTATAAAAACCAGAATAAATAACTCCAAGTTTGAAAAGAGAATATTTGTCATCACATTCAGCGGCAATAGAAAAATAATCAAGTGCTTTTTCGGTGTCTTTTTTAACTCCAAGTGCTCGTTCATAAATCACTCCAAGTTCATATCCGCCGTGCTTTGGGTTTTCATCAAAAGAAACTTCAAAATATTCACGTGCTTTTCTATAATCCTGTTGAACGCCGTTTCCTTCATAGAACATTCTTCCCATGTTGAAATAACTGTTTGCGTTGAATAGTTCAATTCCAACTTGTGCAATTTGAAATGCTTTTCCATAATCTTTGAATTCACTGTTTTGGTGATAGAAAAAAGTGAACAGTTTGTTTGCTGCTTCTCCATATCCACACTTCAAACTTTGATAGAAACACGAAATTGCTTTTTCAAGGTTTTGTTCAATGTGATATTGCTTAATTAATTCGCGTTGTTCTTTTGTTGCTTTTTTGTCGTGGCTTAAAGCCATTCCAAGGTTATATAAAGCCTCTCCCTTTAGGTCTGCAACTTCTGTTTTATCCAAATATTGTTTTGAAATGGCCTCTTTATCAAAAAGCCCCATTTCTTCAATTAAACTGTTAAAATTGTTCTCTTCAATATCTCTTAATATTTTTCTTTCTGTAATTTCAGAGACAACAAAACAAGAACTTTCTGTTCCTTCCATTTTTTTCACCCCTTTTATCTACTTATATTATAGCATAAAAACCCCTTTGGGTCAATACCCATTTTAAAGAAAAATGCTTGGTCTTACCACCTTTTTTTGCTGTTTTAACACGCAAGTATTCTTTTTTGTTTTGTTAATTCATAAACTATGAGTATGCAAAAAATTGTTAAGTTTAGAAAAAGTGTGAAACACTATTTTAATCTCATATACGCACGCCAAAGCACGGGGGACTTGTGGGGTGTTTTGGATGCAATTAAAAATGCAAAACAAGTTTGCAAAAATAAAAAAGAAAAACAAAAATTAAATGTTATGATGGCACAAAATTATTATGAAATGGAGCAATATGAACTAAGCTCAAACCATTTTTTTCGTTTGGCTCCAAATGAACTGTTTAGGGCGAGTGCCTTTTTTGGAATTGGCAGAAATTTGGTGTGCCAAAAAAGGTTTGATTTGGCTTTAGACTATTTTCAAGCGGCCATCAAATGGGATGTTTTAAATGTGTTTAAAGAAGCAATTTTGGAGTGGACAAATTTTGTGAAATGTGAAATAGAAAAACAAGATGATGAAGATGTTTATCTGGCGACTATTAAAAGGCTTTTAAAAAACGGAAACGGCACCATGGCAAGAAAACTTTTGGCTCAAATGAAAACAACCCACGAAACTCTTGCACTTATGGCATTTTGCGATTTTTTGGATGAGGATTTTTCATCGGCTGAGCAAAAAGCGAAAGAGTCTTTGTTTGAGAACAATAATCAAAGTTTAGCACACATTGTTTTGGCAAAAATATATGAAAAGCACAAAATTGAAAAAAAGCAAAAAATTGTTCAAAAACTATTGGAAATTGATTTCAGTGAAAAGGAAGACCTAAAAAGAGTTGCAATGTTTTTGTCTTCTGAAAAAGATTTTTTTCATGCTGCTTTCTATTTTGAAAAACTTTGTGAGATTGAGCAGTTTAACCCAATCAATCATTTGTTTTGTGGGCTTTGTTATTATAACCTAAAAAAAGAGCAAGATGCTCTGGCGTCAGTTGGCAAAAGCATGTGGCTTGATGAAGAAAATCCTGTTTATTCATTTTTCTATGATGCAATCAAAACTTGTGAATTGGGGGAGGAATGCAAGATTTCCAAAAAACTTCCAAAAGAGATTGAAAGTGCAAAAGTGGAAAACTTGATTGAGGTGTTTTTTGGCGGCATCCTTTCAAAAGAAATAGACAAAAGTTATAATCTTTTAAATGACATTTTATGGAGCTATGAATTAAATGATTTGGAACTAACTGAAAAAGCAACAATGAGCCTCATTTCTTCAAAAAACAAAAAAGCAATTTGCTTGGTTAAAAAGTTGATGCTTCAAACAAGCCCAACACCCAAACAAAAGTTTGTTATTTTGAAAGAAGCTCTAAAAAGCGGAGTGTTTGAAAATTATAATTTTGTTTGCAAACACGTCTATTCAAGTTTTAACATCAAAAGAAATGAACTCAAAAGTTTTCCAGCAAATTTTTGTGATGGGGTGTGCTCGGCAATTTCTTATGCTGAGTGCTTCTATCCAAAACTTATGCTTCTTCCAAAAATTTTGAAAAAAGCGAGTTATGGCAACACAAGCATATTTCTTCAAAACATGTCTTCAAAGGTTGTTGCTTGTTTTCTTCTAAAAGAAAATGTTGAAGTTTTTTTCAATGCCTGCCAATTTTTTGATGTTGACAAAAAATTAGTGGAAGATGTTTTTTCTGTTGCAAAAAGCCAAGAGGTGAAAAGTGAAAACAAAAATTAGAAATATCATAAGCATTGGATTTTGCATGTTTGGAACTTTGGTTGGTGCTGGATTTGCTTCCGGAAAAGAAATTTGGGCATATTTTGCTCAGTGGGGAAACATTAGTTTTTTAAACATTTTTCTAACTGCTGTTTTGTTCTTTTTTTGCTCTTTGTTGTTTTTTAGTTTTGGAAAAAGATTTCAAATAACAACGGTGCAAAAAAGCAATTTGGTTCTATATAAAAAATTTTCTTTTCTAAGTGAAATTGTTTTGGTGATTGCCAATGTTTTGGTTCTAAGTTCCATGTTTGCTGGTGCTGACAGTTTGTTCTTTTCTGTTTTTCCAAATTTTCCATATAGAATTGCCTCTGTTTTTTCAGCAATCATTTCCATTTTGGTTGTGTGTTTTGGTTTTGCTGGAGTTACAAAAACAAATGGAGTGATTGTTCCATTGCTTCTAACTTGCATTGGGGTTATTTTTGTTTACAAAATGTGCGATGAAACACTTGTTTTTCACATAATCAAAAGCACAAAAACTCAAGCTGGGTTTGGGCTTTTGTATGCGGTTTTGTTTGTGTGTTCCAACATGTTTTTTTCTGGATTTATTTTTTCAAAAATGGGAACAAACCACACAAAAAAGGAATTAATTTTGGGCGGAATTTTGGGAAGTTCTTTGCTTCTTTTGAGTTTGGTTTCAATCACATATCTTCTTCTTTTGTGCCCAGAGTCTGCAAGTTATGATATGCCAATTGTGTTTTTGGGGGCAAGCCTTAGTAAACCCTTTGGATTTTTTGTTTTGTTTGTTGTGTGGCTTGGGCTTTTGAGCACTGCTTTTGCTCTTTTGTTCACAATCACAAACTGGCTAAAAGAATATGTTAAAAGCACATTTGTTTGTTCGCTAATATCTTCACTTCTTGCACTTTTATTGTCAGGAATTGGATTTTCTTCTTTTGTTACAATTGTGTATCCAATGATGGGTGTTTTGGGGCTTTTTTGCGTGATTGCAACCATTGTTGCGTGTTTTAAAAATCATAAAAAACTTAAACAAAAGTGATGCGATTGTTTTTGTTTTTGACTATATTATGTTATAATTGCTTAGAGATAAAAGTGAGGTAAAAAAATGATTGGAATGTTTGTGGGCAAATTTTTGCCACCGCACAAAGGGCACATAAACGCAATAAAAAAAGCAAGCAAACTTTGCAGCAAACTGTTTGTTGTTGTTGGCGGAGATGAAAAAAGGAACAAGGAACTTTGTGATGAGGCAAAAATTCCTTTCATTGACCTAAAAACAAAAGCAGAGTGGATTAGAAATGAACTTAAAGGCATTGAAAACATTGAAATTGTTGAGTTTAATGAAGAGGGAATTCCAACAATGCCTTTTGGTTGGAAAGAATGGAGCAAAAGGCTCAAAGACCTTCTGGGCGAAAAAATTGATGTGATTTATGGCAGTGAACGTTCTTATGAACAAGAGTATAAAAAATATTTTCCAGAAAGCAAATATGTTTTGCAAGATGAGTTTAGAAAAGAAATTCACATTTCTTCCACACAAATTAGAAAAAATGTGAAGAAATATTATGATTATATTTGTGATAGTGCAAAACCATTTTTTGACAAGTTTTTCGCTTCTCAAAGTGATGCAAAATAGACAAATGAGAAAAACCATTTGTCTTTTTTTGTTGTATGGAAAAGTTAAAGAAACCCAAATTTTGGGTATTTACAACAGCCCTTGTTTGTGTTATAATTAAAACCAAATGAGGGGTAAATTATGGAAGACTTTAAAACACTTCAGGAAATTAGAGATTTTTTGGAAATTTCAACAAAGAAAGAAAGGGAGGAAAGACTTGCTGATTTCAAAAAAGTTGAAAAATTGTTTAACACAGATTTGTTGTCTGTTTTTTCTTCTATCAATGAGAAGTTTCCAAACCTGGAGCTTACTGCAGACTTTTATGTTGACTACAACAAGAAAAACAACTATGGCAAGGCAAAAACAATATTTGAAGATGAAGATGGTGTGGTGCAAATAAAATACTCAATCAAAGATGTTTTTGTGAATGACTTAGTTATTGTTTATTCTTTGTTTGATGAAAAAACTGGCAGAAAAACACCAATTGCGTTCAAAAAAACAAAGAGGACAAATTTTGATGAAGAAGCACAAAATTGCCTTGAAAAAGAAAACTTACAAAATGTGAACATAAATCTTTTATTCAATAATGAATATGTTTTGAGTGTTAGAAAAAGTTTGATAAACGACACATCAAATAAACGTGGTCAATTTGTTGAACAAAACGCAAAAAATGCAAGAATTGAAGGAAGAAAAATAATTGAAAATATTCACGTCACAAGAGAAGGTGAGATGCACGAGATAATGTGGGATTATCCAGAGATTGGAAACGCCCTTTGGAATGTTGTTGAACAAAATGTTGAAAAAATGCAAGCAGCAGAAATCAAAAAAATTATTGGAGAAATCAAAAGCAGAAGAAAACTCTTGGGGCATTTTTGCGAAGATAGCGAAGAGTTGAAACAAAATATTGAAATCGAAAATACGCTCATTGCTGCTCATCCAGAAGATAAAGAAAATAGAGAAAGATTAAAATCATTTTTCAAGAATGAACTCGAGGTGAAAGAAGAATATAAACTGCAAGAAAAATCGATTATCGCAAGCTTACATAATGATGTGAAAACTTTGAAAATAAGTGACGCAAAAGATAATCTTAAAATTATAATAAGGTAGGTTAAAAATGAACATAGAAGAACTAAGACGCAACATTGAAAACGAGGGATTGCAAGCAGCACAAGGTTATGAAGAGCTGTTCAACACAACACTATATGATGTTGTGAAAGCGAGCAAAAAAATTAAACCAAATTATATTTTAAATTCAATTGCATATGACAATGGTCAGAGAACAGTAAATTCGGAAGTTATTCAGCAGTTATGCGTTGTCTATTCCATTGTTGCAGCACAAGGCGTTTTTGATGTGGCAATTGGGCTTTTTGATGTGAGAGAAATAGAAGTTGAAGATTTTTTGGAATACGCACAAAGCAAAGAAGTGTTGTCTGCTGTTGAAATCAATCTTGCCGAACCAGAAAACGTTGAGTTTGTTTTGAGTAACGATCAAAAAATAAAGTTTTCCACAATTGCGGTTCAGGCAAAAAACAATAATTCAAAAATTGTGAGAGGAATTCCTGAAATTAATGATTGTTTATGGAAAGTTGTTGAAAAGAATTACAAACATTTATTAAAGGAAAAACAACAAGAAATTATTGACGACATTGCCAAGAAAAAGTTTTTGAAAAAAGAAATAAAAAAAGAGAAAGAAGCAATACAAGGTTACATTGACCGTGGCGGCAAAAAAACAGAAGTTATGCAAGATGGTTATATTTTTGGTAAACATTCAACAAAAGAAGAACAAAAAGTTGAATTGAAAAAAGCAAACAAAGCATATGAGCAAGTTGTTAAAAACATAACAGATTTAAAATCTAAAAGAGAATTATTAAAACAAAAAAATGCAAACAAAAACTTAGACCTTGTTTTTGGCGATAAAAAATAAAAGAAAGCAAATTTTGCTTTCTTTTTTATTAAAACTCTTCAACAAGATTCAAAGTTCTGTCTTTGTTTTGCTTTTTGCATACTTCAACAAACTTTTGAAGAGGAATGTCGTTGACTTGTTTTCCTCCACGAATTTTGATTGAAACAGTTTTTTCATTTTGTTCTTTTTCTCCCAAAATGAGTGTGTATGGAACTTTCATTTTTCTAAATGAGTTAACTTTTGCACCCATTCCGTTTTGAGATAGGTCAATTTCTGGTGTGATTCCGTTTTCTTTCAAAACAGTTGCAACTTCTTTTGCATATTCAAAGTTGTTTTCAGAAACAGGAACAATTCCCGCTTGGGTTGGGCATAGCCAGAATGGGAAGGCTCCAGCAAAGTGTTCGATTAAAACTCCAATGAAACGCTCGAAAGAACCATAAATCACACGGTGAACCATAACAGGAACTTCAAGTTCTCCTTTTTCATTTGCAAAAGTTAGGTCAAAGTTTCTTGGAAGTTGGAAGTCTAGTTGGATTGTTCCAGTTTGCCATTTTCTTCCCAAAGCGTCTGTCATCAAAAGGTCAATTTTAGGGCCATAGAATGCACCATCACCTTCGTTTAGTTCAAAGCCATCTTTTCCAAAACGCTCTGTCATAATTTCTTTCAGTTCGCTTTCTGCTTTGTTCCAAAGGTTGATGTCTCCCATATAGTCTTCTGGCCTTGTTGACAACACTGCATGATATTTTATTCCAAAAATGTCATAAAATCTGTCTGCGATGTCGAGTATTGAGTTAATTTCACTTTTAATTTGTGTGTCACGAATGTAGTTGTGAGAATCATCTTGAGTGAAACTTTGAACTCTTAGTAGGCCGTGAAGTGTTCCAGATATTTCTTTTCTGTGAAGTCTGTCACAGTCGCAAAATCTTAGTGGAAGTTCACGATATGATCTAACTTTGTGTTTGTAAACCATAATTGAGTTAGGGCAGTTCATTGGTTTTAGTGCAAGAGGATTTTCTTCTTCACCTGTTATGAACATGTTGTCTTTATAGTGTGCCCAGTGGCCAGATGTTTCCCAAAGTTTTCTTGAGTTTAGTTGTGGGCCAGAAAATTCTTGATAGCCACGAGCCTCGTGTTCTTCTCTCCAGAAAGCCAAAAGTTTGTTATATAGTTTTAGGCCATGAGGGAGCCAATATGGCATTCCAGGTGCTGTGTCGTCCAAAAAGAATAGGTCTAGTTCGGGCCCCAGCTTTCTGTGGTCACGGCGTTTTGCTTCTTCAATTTCAAACAAATATTTTTTGAGTTCTTCTTTTGAGGCAAAGCAAACAGCATAAATTCTTTGAAGCATTTTGTTTTTGCTGTCTCCTCTCCAATATGCTCCAGCAATGCTCATAAGTTTGAATGCAGCACTTCTTAGTTCTTTGCTGCTTTCAACGTGAGGGCCAGCACAAAGATCAACAAAATCACCACTTGTGTAGATTGAAACTTTTTCGTCTTGAATTCCTTGAATGAGTTCAAGTTTATATGGCTCATTTGCAAAAAACTTTCTTGCTTCTTCTTTTGTCATAAAACTTTGAGTGAAATCAAAATCCTTTTTGATGATTTCTTTCATTTTGTCTTCAATTTTTTGAAGGTCTTCAGGCAGGATTGCTTGAGGAATGTCGAAATCATAATAAAAACCATTGTCGATTGCTGGGCCAATGGCGAGTTTAACATCCTTGTAAATTTCTTTAACGGCCTCTGCCATCACGTGAGATAGAGAGTGCCTAATGCGCATAATATCTTGCATTTTTTGTTTTCCTTTTAAAATAATTGTTATTATATAACAAATTATAATCACTTTTTCATGTTTAGTCAATAAACTTTTGTGATATTCCCCAAATTGTTTGTCTTTTTCAATGTTTTTTGTTAAAATGTTAATAATAAAAGTGGGGGAAATAATGAAACAAAGAAAAGTTGGTTTAATGATTTTGTGGGCTTGTTTAACTTTTGGAATCTATTATGTTGTTTGGAACTATAAGTTTCAAGATGAAGTTAGAGAAGAAACAGGCAAAGGCATCATGCCTTGGGGACATATTCTCATATCTCTTGTTCCACTTGTGAACATTGTTTATTGGATTATGTGGATTTTCACAATCGACTCTAGGCTCACATTTATGGGAGCAAAGAAAAGCAGCCTTGGGGTTGTGTATCTTTTGCTTTCAATCACAATCATTGGTTATTTGTTTGTGCCTGCAATGCTTCAAAATAAGGCTAACAATTTGGGAACTATTGACCTTCCACAAAAAGATAAAACGCAAACTGAACTCCGCGTTGATAAATATGCCAAATATTTCAGCAAGTAAAAAGCCTAAAAAGGCTTTTTCTTTTTTATATTTTAAACTATTGTTGTCAATAATAGTTTCATAAAAACAGTTTTAAACACTCGCACACGAAAAGTTGACGAAAATGAATTTGTCTGTTATAATAGTTTTGTAAATGGAGGTGATTGGCGTGAAAAAACAAGATATCATAGATGAACTATACTATTTGGACAAAAATGATGTTGTTTTGGTGACTGGAGAGAAATATTATAAGCTTAAATTAAGAGAAGACATTGTGCCTAATTCAAAGAAAGGTCAGGTTTGTGCTCTTGTTTCCGCAAATATCGGAGATGGCCTAAAAATTGAAGGATGCAAATTTTCTCCAAGTTCGCAAAACATAGAAAATGTGCCAATCATAAGGGCTCCAAATGGGGGTAAACTAACCCTCAAAAAGTGTTCATTTGAAGGAAATGTTGTAATTAGTGTTGGGGCAATGGCAAAAATGTCACTTTCAAAAACATCAGTTCGTGGAGATGTGAAGATTTCCACGTTGCCACTATCTTCTTTTGAGGCGGAAAATTGTGATATAGTCGGCGAAAAAATCACCATAAAAGACTGTGATATGGCAAATTATTCCATTTCAGGAATGTTTATTGAAATTGAAAATTCAAGCCTCGTTGGCAACAAAAACACAGAAAATTCAATCAACGGAAACAATATTTCAATCAAATCAATTTTCAATGAAAAAAACATAATTGAAGAATCAAACTTTGAGGGCGAAAACATTGTGATTAAGGGGCCATCAAATGTTGTGGACGTTAAAGTTTTGGACGGAACACTAATAGACAACAGTGAAGTTGTTTGTGAAGAGGGAGAACTCACTTTGAACAAAGCAACAATCATCGAGGGTTCAATGATTGCAACGTTTGGAAATAATGCAAAGATAGAAGATTCAACAATAAAAAACAGTGACATCACTTTGGGTGAAAATGTGAAACAATCCAAACTTAAAGACAAAGACAGAAACTTTGAAATTGTTGGAAGTGTGATCAGTGAATGCAAAGGGGATATGCCACAAAAAACAAAAAATTCAATTTGTGAACAATGCAACGACATGTGCCAATACAAAACAATTGAAGAATGCGAGGTTTACAAAGAAGAATATGAACAACCAATTTTTAGTGGAATTTTGAGAAGATTTGGAATGGAAAAACCTTTCTATAGTGATGGGGCCTACAAAAAATATATTGCACCTGGCAAATATTATGACATAGACAATTACCACAAAGCGGTTGAAAAAGAAAAAGCCGAAAAAAGTGAAGCTGGCGTTTGTGAAAGTAGTGAAGATGAAATTGTTTTCTAACAAAAAAATAGAGCAGTGATTGCTCTATTTTTGTTTTATTTTCACAAGTTCCATTCCTGCTTCTTTCAAAAGTTTTATTGAGAACTTGTCTGGATAATCTTGTTCATAAACAATTCTTTTTATTCCAGAGTGTATGATCATTCTTGCACAAAGTGAACATGGCTGATGCGTGATATAAATGCTTGCACCGTTTATTGATATTCCCATTTTTGCAGCTTGAATGATTGCCGCTTGTTCTGCGTGGATTGAAAAGCACATTTCTTGCCTTGTTCCACTTTCAATATTGAGTTTATCTCTCATGCACTCGCCACGGTCTTGGCAACTTTTTATTCCAGATGGTGCTCCGTTATATCCGGTTGCAACAATTCTGTTGTCTTTAACAATCACAGCACCAACTTGTCTGTTTTCTCTAATGCAGGTTGACCATGTTGCAACAAGTTTTGCAACGCTCATATATCTTGGGTCCCACATTTTTTGTTTTTCATCAATCTTTTTCATATATTAGTTCCCCTCTTGTCCGCTGTTATTTTGTGCTTGTTGTGTTGGTTGAACTGGAGGAACGCCATTTGGCTGAGCTGGTTGAGCTGGAGCTGCTGGCTGAGCTGGTTGTGCTGGTTGCCCTTGAGGCATTTGCTGTTGAACCGGTGGAACAGGTTGTGCTGGCTGAGTTGGTTGTGCTGGAGGCACTCCCTGAGGAGCAACCTGTGGCCTTGGGGGCATTGGCATTCTTGGAGGAATTGGAGGCACTTGTGGAAGTGGTTTTCCGTCAGGCCCAATTCTTGGAGGCATTGGTGGTCTTGGAGGCATTGGAGGAAGTGGCCTTCCATCTGGTCCAATTCTTGGTGGCATTGGTGGCCTTGGCATTGGTGGCCTTGGAATTGGAGGAAGTGGCCTTCCGTCAGGCCCAATTCTTGGTGGTTGTTGTGGTTGAGGGGCTGCTGGCATAGGAGCAGGTTGCCCTTGAGGCATTTGTGGTTGAACTCCTTGCTCTGGAGTTTGTGGAGGAACAGGATTTTGTTGAGGCATCTGAGCTTCTTGTGGTTGAGCTTCTGGCTGAGGTGCTGCGTTTTGCTCTGCCCCTGGTGTTGGTTCGGCATTTTGTGCCATTTCTTGATTTGCTTGTTCTTGACCTGGTTGAGGAGTTGCTTGAGCTGATTGTTCTTGCCCAGCTTGAGCTGGTTGACCTTTTTGATCTGCTTTAATCTTTGCGTCACGCTCATAACCAACTCCAAATTCACTTGGGTCACGGTTTGATGTGCAGAACATCCAAATTGATGCAATAATCAAAAATAGTCCAAGCATTGCTCCAAGATAGTAGTTCACATTGCTCAAAATTGAGTTAATCCCAAAGATGCCTGCAAAAACATCAAAAAATGTAATCAAAATCAAAGCATAGCTTGCAAAGAAGTGAAATGAGTTTGCTCTAAATGGGGCATATGGTTCTTCTCCCAAAAATCTAAACACGCTGGCAAGGATTGCAAGAACTATGGCTGCAATCAAAAGCCCTATGCAAACATAATCAATAACTCCTTTCATGCTTGATGTTAGGTTTGCTGGCTCTAGTGAGTGTTTCAAAACAAGAGCAAGAGTTGAAGCCATAATGCTTCCCTTAAACATTCCGCCACTTTTGCTAAGTCCCATAAACAGTGAGCTCACTGCGCAAAGGAACAAAACAATTGGTAGCGCAAGTTTCATATAAAATCCAATCGCTCCAAAGAAATCTGAATTTAGGTCTGGAATGATTGTTGTCCAATCCCATGGCTTGAACCCAAAGTTTTTGTCCAAAAAGCTTGGCAAAAACAGTAAAAAGATAACAGCGCCAACAAGCAAAGCAAAAATTCCACCAACGATATAACTCATTTTTTTCTTGCTTTTTGGCATCTCCGGATATATCATATTTTCCTCCAATTTTTTATTTTTGTTCTATAATTTTAGCAAAATGCACAACAAAAGACAAATGTTTTCATATAGTTTTTGTGTTTTTGTTATTTTGTGCAACTTTTGAAATATTTTAAAACATCGTCAAAAACTTCTTTTTTGTTTGTTTCGTTCAATAGTTCGTGCCTAGCATCATCATAGAGTTTAAATGTTTTGTTTTTAACTCCAAGTTTTGTGTATAGCTCGTCAAGTTTGGTTGCAAGTTTAGAGAATCCGCCAACAGGGTCTTTTGACCCAGAAATAATCAGCATTGGCTTTTTAATATTAATTTGCAACAAATTGTCTTTTTTATAAATCTTTTTCAAGTTTTTGAAAAATGAATTATAGAAGTTGTGGCTGCAAATAAATCCACAATAGTCATCTTTTTGATATTGTTCCCAATTTTTCTCATCTCTTGAAAGCCAGTTTCCGTTTTCAAAGTTTTTGGCATAAGAACCAAAACTTAGTTTTGCAATAAGTTTTGCAGGTTTGTTTTTTCCGCAGAATAGTTTTGACATTCCACTCACAAAAAGTCCCAAAGAAACACTAGATTCTTTTTTCATGTTTGCACTTCCACAAAAGGCCACCCCAGCATATTTATCATAGCACTCAATATATCTTTGCAAAATGAAAGAACCAAAGCTGTGTCCAAAAACAAGAAGTGGAAGAGATGGATATAGTTCGTTTAACAGGTGTGAAAAGAAGATTGCGTCATTAACTGAGTCACCAAACAAATCCCCGTCATATTTTCCAAGCGAGGCGATGTCAACAGAAGTTTTTCCGTGAGCCCTTAGGTCGAATGCAAAACAAACAAAATCATTTTTGTTTAAAAATTTTGCAAATTCATCATAGCGGGCAGAGTGTTCACTCATTCCGTGAATAATCAAAACAACTCCTTTTGGATTTTTTGTTTCGTCCCACAATCTTGTGTAGATTTTTGCTCCATCGAAGCTGTCAACATATTTTGCTCCAGTCATAATTTTCCTCCTTATATTGCTTTCTTAACGGCATTTTTCCATGCGTTATAAAGGCTTTTAACTTTTGCTTCTGGTATTTTTGGTGTGTAGGTTTTGTCGTGTTTATAAAGTTTTTTCAAACTAGTCAAATTTTTGTAGTAGCCAAGAGCCAGCCCACACAAATAAATGGCTCCCATTGAAGTTGATTCCATTTCTTTACTTTTGATGATTTCTTTTTGTGTTAGGTTGCTTGTTGTTTGCATGCAAACTTGGCTGTTTGAAACACCACCATCAACCTTGATTGTTTTTCCAATAAACTTGAAGTCTTTTTCCAAAACTTTAAACACATCATAAACTGAATATGCAATTCCTTCCAAAACGGCTCTGGCAATGTGTTCTTTTTTGGTGTTTAAAAGAATTCCAACAAGGCACGCCCTTGCGTTTGGCTCCCAATATGGGGCTCCCAGCCCGGTGAATGCTGGAACAAAGTGAGCTTCATTTGTGTCTTCAAATTGAAGAGACAATCTGTCACAATCTTTTGGGCCATGTGTGAGCCCAATGTTTTCAAGCCAGTCAACTGCTGTTCCACAGTTAAACACACTTCCTTCAATTGCATATTTAATTGGTTTTCCCTTAAGTTTTAGAGCCACAGTTGTAACCAATTTATTTTTGCTAAAAAGCAAATCACTTCCTGTGTTTAGAAGCATAAATGAGCCAGTTCCATATGTGATTTTGATGTTGCCTTTGTCAAAACACATTTGCCCAAACAGTGAACTTTGTTGGTCTCCACAAATTCCAGCAATTGGAATTTCTTCTCCGTTGTAGGAATAATGCCCAACAATTTTGTCATTTTCAACAACTGTTGGCAAAATGTTTTTGTTTATTTTGAAAATTGATAGCAATTTGTCATCCCAGTTTCCTGTTTTGATGTTTAAAAGCATTGTTCGAGAAGCGTTTGTTATGTCTGAGATAAATGCTTTTTTGTTTGTGAGGCCAAACACCAAAAATGAGTCTATTGTTCCGGCACACAAGTTGCCTTTTTCATAAAGACTTTGAGCCCTTTTGTTGTTGTCCAAAATCCATTTAATTTTTGTTGCGCTAAAGTAAGCGTCTGGAATAAGCCCTGTTGTCTTTTTGATGTAGTCAATATTTTTGGCAGAAAGTTTTTTGATGTATGGAGCAGTTCTTCGGCATTGCCAAGAAATTGCTCTTGCAACAGGAACTCCGCTTTTTTTGTTCCACACAACAGTTGTTTCTCTTTGGTTTGTGATTCCAATTCCAAAAACAAGTGTTGGGTCAATTGTTGACAAAACGTCATCAAGGCACGCTTTTGCCTTTTCAAAAATTTCCATGGCATCTTGCTC
>JAEEGL013648773.1_pt1 | contig 17361 bp, 13 predicted proteins | sample 9134231 | NCBI WGS metagenome assembly JAEEGL01 (sample SAMN16246548, study PRJNA631951) | gut metagenome | biome: gut microbiome; feature: rumen; material: fiber-attached | host: Bos | place: Iran: Karaj | collected 2018-10
AATCAACTATCGGTTGGGGCGTGAATGGTAACGTCAAAAAAAAGTATACCAACCGGGGGATTATCGCCCTCGATCATCTCATTCGCTTTATAGTATCCGACATATGCGTTAAGCTGCCCCAGATCCTCGTTGTAACAATTTGTGACAGCAAGGCCCTCAGCTGATCTGCCTCACTACGTTTGGCGGACTGAGCACCCGCTATGTTCGTGAATTGCTTCGCAATTCACTCAACGCGGGCGCCTTCACCTGTCCAAATAAGAAGGAGCTTACGAGCAAGCTCGCAGCTCCTTCTTCCTTGTCCAGTCTCAGTCCGCTTTCGCGATCACTCCAACTCAATCGTTCCCGGGGGTTTACTCGTGCAATCATACAGTACACGGTTGACTCCCTTTACTTCGTTTACGATTCGATTGGTTACGATATCGAGAATCTCCCACGGAATGTGGGTTGCATCTGCCGTCATAAAATCCGAAGTATTGACGGCGCGAAGTGCGATCGCGTAATCATACGTACGCCCGTCACCCATGACGCCAACTGAACGCATATTAGTGATCGCCGCAAAGTACTGATCCGGCAACCAGATCGGATTCTTATCCTTGCGATCTGATATATCTCCGCTCCCATCGATCTTTCCTTCCCGCCAGCGATCGATCGCTTTCGCGATTTCCTCGCGGTAGATATAGTCCGCATCCTGCACGATACGCACCTTCTCCTCCGAGACCTCCCCGATGATACGTATTCCGAGTCCCGGTCCCGGGAAAGGCTGGCGACTTACCAGATACTCAGGAATTCCAAGTTCCCGTCCGACCGCTCTCACCTCATCCTTAAACAGCAGACGCAAAGGCTCTACAATCTCTTTGAAGTCCACATGATCCGGAAGTCCGCCGACATTATGATGACTCTTGATCGTCGCTGATTCTCCGAGTCCTGACTCTATCACATCCGGATAGATCGTTCCCTGCACGAGATAATCAACCGCTCCGATCTTCTTCGCCTCTTCTTCAAAAACACGGATAAACTCTTCGCCGATAATCTTCCTTTTTTTCTCGGGTTCCGACACACCGGACAACTTCTCATAAAAACGATCCGCAGCGTTCACGCGAACAAAATTCAGGTCATACGGCCCGTCCGGACCAAATACCGCTTCGACCTCATCGCCTTCATTTTTACGCAGCAAACCATGGTCGACAAATACACACGTCAGCTGCTTTCCAACGGCTCTCGAAAGAAGCACCGCTGCCACCGACGAATCCACACCGCCGGATAATGCGCACAGCACTTTTCCGTCACCGATCCGACTCTTCATCTCACGGATTGTATCCTCCGCAAAGGACGACATCTTCCAATCTCCCTTGCACCCGCAGACATCATACACGAAGTTCTCGATCACCTTCTGTCCCTCGACGGTGTGGTTGACCTCCGGATGAAACTGTGTCGCGTAAAAACGCCTGGACACGTCTTCCATTCCTGCCACCGGGCACACGGAAGAAGACGCTGTCACGCGAAATCCTTCCGGTGCTTCCGCGATATAATCCGTATGACTCATCCATACAATGGTGTCCCCGTCATCTCCCTCGCCGACATTTTTAAACAGCGCGGAAGACTGATCGACCTTAACCTCCGTCCGGCCGTACTCACTGGTCGGCGCCGTATCCACCTTGCCTCCGAGCAGATGCGCGATCACCTGCGCGCCGTAACAGATACCGAGGATCGGAATCCCCAGTTCAAAAACTTCCTTCGTGATCGAGGGTGATTCCGGCAGATACGCACTGTTCGGTCCACCGGTAAAAATAATCCCCTTCGGATTCATCGCACGGATCTCATCCATCGGGATCGTATTCGGATACACTTCGCTGTAGACATGACACTCACGCACACGTCTCGCGATCAGCTGATTGTACTGCCCGCCGAAGTCGATTACAATAACCTTTTCCTGCTTTCCATCGCTCATAGTTTTATCCTTTCTGGCTATGCGTTCATTTTTTAAGCGCCCGCTTCTCGTTTTCTGAACAAAGTATCTGGTAACAGACTTACTTATCAAAACTGTTTTTCACATCATTCATTGTGATCATATCCACGCCGAGATCATCGATCACACGCCGATAATCCTTCTTCGTGTTGATCGTCCAGACATTCACTAGAAGCCCCTCGTCATGAAGACGATCCACATACCGCTCCTCCAAAAGCGTATGCCTCGAATCGATGCCGATCCCATGATAGATCAGCCGGTCGACCAGCGCGTCATTCACCGGCACATACGAGTCACGAGGTCTCGCACCATGGACGTACTGCAACCGCTCTCTCGGGAAGCACAGATCATGGCGAAGTCGCAGGATGGACTTGGCCAGACCGCTTATGAAAAATGTCCTCTCCAGCATATCATAAGACTTTACAATCTCGAGGATTTCCTGAAGTTCACGGTTTTCAAACTCCTGCTTCAACTCGATGATCGCCACCTTATCCGACTCAGACAGCACATGCAGATATCGCTGAAGCGTGCAGATATGCTGTGTCGGTGACTCCTCAACCGCATTTCCTCCCGTGACCGGGATATCCTTGATATCCTCATAGGCACTCTCGGTGATCAGCTTTTTGATCCCGCACATCCGCTTCATCGAATTATCATGCGATACCACATAGGTACCATCAAGCGTCCGCCAGATATCACATTCCACACCGAAGCAGTCACACTCGGTTGCCAGGCGGAATGAAATCTCCGTATTTTCAGGCGCCCACGCACTCAACCCACGGTGGGCGATCTTCATTACATCCATCGCCACCCCTCCTCGTATAATAATAACCCATTATATCAAACCCGCGCCCATTTTTCAACCTTCATTTACCATAAAAAAAGAGCAGAAGCGATCCACCTCTGCTCTTGCGCCACCCGCCCGTGCCATAGGTGCAGACGGCCTTATATGGGCATTTTTACTCATATCTAAGTGCTTCGATCGGATCCATACGTGCCGCTTTATTCGCGGGATAGAATCCGAAAAATACGCCGATCACCATCGAGAACGCTACCGACCCCAGGATTGCCGCCACCGGCGCCGATGCCGTGTATCCCATCACACTCGCCGCGATCGCGCCCAGCCCGAAGCCGAGCAGCACGCCCAGCAATCCCCCGATCAGACACAGGATCATCGCTTCGATGATAAACTGCAGGCGGATGGACGAGTTCTTCGCCCCGAGTGCCTTCCTCGTTCCGATCTCCTTGGTACGCTCCGTGATGGAAACCAGCATGATATTCATCACGCCGATACCGCCGACCAGAAGTGAGATTCCGGCGATAAAGGCAATCGCTACGGTCGTTGTACCGATCGTCTCACTCATCGACTCCGTCATCGAACTCATCGTGGTTGTCGAAATCTTGTAGTCCTCATTCTCGGAATAAAACTTGTTATTCATATAATTCTTGATCGTCGTAGCAAAGGTGGTTACATCCGTTATCGTTTCCGATGTTACCAACGTAAATCGCTCATACCCCGAATCGCTGTGAAGCTTTTCCTTTGCCGTTGAGATCGGGATGTAGGATTCCGTCTCCGTATCCTCCTCGGACTCCGAAGAAAACGATTCCGAGTCCTCCTCATACTCGTAGATCCCGACAATGTAGAACGAATAATACAGGTTATTGATATCGACAAGAATACGCCGTCCCAGGACTTCCTCATACGAAGTTCCTTCCCCGTACAACGCTTCCGCTGCCCGGTCCGAGATCATGATCACGGCCTTGTCACCGGCCACATCTTCTTCCGTCAGATATCGTCCGGTGATCAGCTTGATATCCTGCGAATCGTAATACCCCTGATTAATCCCGTTGACAGAGATATTCGCGCTGCTCTCTCCGACTGATACCGTCGCGCTTCCCACGGATTCAGACAGAGCAAAACTCGAAATCTGTGTCGGAAACTTTTTCAGCAACTCCTCCAGCATCTCATCGGTGATCCGATCCTCTTCATCCAGACTGATGTTTCGATTCGACTTACCGAAGCGCATTCCGTTCTCTCTTGTCTCCTGCTTCTCGGACTGACGCCTCACACCGACCGTGATATTGTTGGCACCCATATCGGCAAAGGTGCTCGTGATCGAAGACGTCAGCGAAGAACTCACCGTCATGATCGCGATCACGGAACCGATACCGATGATGATTCCGAGCATCGTCAGCACCGATCGCATCTTATTGCCGAGGATCCCGGCCAATGCCAGTTTTATATTTTCCCAAATCAACATGTGCCAAGCACCTCCTGTGAACTGCTACCGGATTCTCTCTTTTCTCCCCTCACACTCGCTGACGACATTTCCGTCGCTCAAAGTCACGACGCGGTCCGTCTCTGCTGCCAGTTCCTGACTGTGCGTGATCAGCACGATCGTCTTGCCTTCCTCTTCATGCAACTTATGAAAAATGTCCATAATCTTGTGTCCGGTTACCGAATCAAGGGCTCCCGTCGGCTCATCTGCCAGAATGATCGCCGGGTTGTTGGCCACCGCCCTTGCGATCGCCACGCGCTGCTTCTGTCCACCGGACAACTCGTCCGGTTTATGATGCATTCGATCCTCCATGCCGACCATTTTTAACAATTCCTTCGCGCGCTCGGCACGCTCCTTTTTCGACTGACCGGCATACAGCATCGGCAGTTCGACATTTCGCTGCGCCGAAGTCCTGGCGATCAGATTGTAGGTCTGAAACACGAATCCCACCTCGCGATTTCGGATATCGGACAACTGCTTATCCTTCGCCTGCGTCACCTCGGTACCGCGAAGCGTGTAGGTGCCCTCCGTCGGTCGGTCAAGCGCCCCGATGATATTCATGAGTGTCGACTTGCCGGATCCGGACTCGCCAACCACCGACACGAATTCCCCCTCACGCACATCGAGATTGATTCCGTGAAGTACCTCCAACTCGTTCGGTTGTCCGATGAAAAATCGCTTGACAATCCCGTTCAGCTTTATGATCGAATCTCCCTCTGATCGACTCATACGCTCTCCTTTTTCTGAAAAATCTTCCTATAGAAAAATCTACTCCCACGCCTATTTTTCTACACTCACTGCTATTGAACAAAAGTATGATCAGTTGCCCGGGCCCCCGCCGCTTGGCGGTCCACCGCTGCCACTTCCGGGGAAGCCACCGCTTCCGCTACCCGGGAAGCTGCCGCCTCCCATCATGAATCCGAAGCCGTCACCGGAGTTGTCACTGTCCGAAGAGCCTGTCGCCGTGGATTCATCCGACGGAATGATGACCGACAATCCGTCGCTCAGTTCCGAGGAAGAAACTTCCACATAGTAATCACTTTCCATCCCTTTAGTGACCTTGATTTCTTTCTGGCTTCCTCCGGAAGCCATGCTTCCGGATGAATCCTTGACATAGATCACATCCTCATTATTGCTGTTTGTATGAATCGCGTCATAAGGCACCGCGTAAACATCCTTTGCTTCGTTGATGATAATACTGCATTTTGCGGTCATACCGGAACGGATCTTATCGTTGCCGGCATTCAACTTGATCGTTACCTCATAACCGCTGCTCGAGGAAGAACTGCTACCTCCCATCGACATGTCCCCGGAGCCGCCACCGGCTGAGGCCGTCGATGAACCGGATGACAGGGTTGAACTCCCCATCGTCATCGCTACATACGAGATCGTACCCTCGAGTTCCTCATCACCGGTCGCGTCCGTCAGGATCACGACGCGCTGACCTTCCTTGACTTTGTTGATGTCGTACTCGGACACCGTAGTCGTTACCTGAAAACTCGACAGATCGCTGATCTCCACCGCTTCACCGCCGTTGTATGCAGACCCCTCACTCACTCCGAGTGCCGTTACCGTTCCGTCCATCGTCGCGGTAAGCGATGCTGATTTCAAACTCTTCTGCGCGTTCTGCACGGAGCGCTTGGCCTGACGAAGCTGCTTTTTATTGCTTGTCTGTGCCTGGCTGACCGCCTGCTTAGCGGAGTTGATCGACTTCAGATTCTGCTTGTTCGTCGAAGCCAGGTTCTCCTTCGCCTGCTTGAGCGCGGCCTTCGCTTCCGATACGGTCATATTGTCCGTGATCGTCACTGTACTTGTTCCCGAAGAGCCTGTCCCTGCCGAACTGCCCCCCATAGAACCTGTTCCGCCCGAGCCTGTTCCAACCGGGTTCGTTCCGTCCGGGCCCGAGCCCGTTCCGACCGAACCTGCTCCAACCGCCGAGGAAGCACTCGACTCTTTCTTCGTTGCCTTTGCTTTCTTCTGTGCTTTTTTGAGCGCCGCCTGCGCTTCTTTCACAACCTTTTCCAATCTCTTCTTATCACTTGCATAGGTTGATCTGGCGTCGGACAACTGCTGGTACGCCTGCGACAGATCCGTCGAGTTCTGTGACACCGTATCGGAGTAATCCTCCTTCGCCTCGGTAACCGCCTCCTGAAGCTCTGACTTATCAAAAGACACCAGGGCCTGGCCCTTTTTCACAGTATCTCCCACCTTGACGAGAACCTTTTTCACAGTCACATTCTGCACGTCAGCCGATACCGTCGTCGTGCTCGCACTCTCGATTGTCCCGGTCGCGCTGACCGATTCCGTGAGGTCCATCTTGGACAGTTCCACCGAGTTCATCTGGAACTTCCGATCCCCCCTCGCTTCGGATTTTGAGAACAGCTTCGGGATGAAAAATGCCCCGCAGCCTCCGACAACCACCAGCGCCACCAGAAAAATGATCAAACCTTTTTTCTTCTTTTTCATAAGCTTCACCGTACCCTCCTGCGCTAAAAAAATAGCCTATCTCCCAATTCCATCTTGGACGATAGACTAATCTTACATGAGAAACCTTAATCAAGCTTAAAGTTGATAGTTTTTCACAGAAAGTTCACAGGTGGAGTTTTGTCGGGCAGAGCATATAGACTGCGACAGACTCCACCTATTACTTTCTTACGACCGGTGTAAACCACTAATTCAAAAGAGTCTGCTGAATATCGTAGAGGAACTCGGCAAAAGAAAAACGAATGATACTACGGAGGTAAACTAAGCCCCGATCCGAAGATCGGAGCTTTTAGTTTGCTGTTTTTCCGACGATTGGCCGAAATTTTTTCCGACGATTGGCTAGGATAACCCTATCAGGAAAAGCCCCGATCAAAAGATTGAGGCTTTTTTGAATGCAATTCATACACTTTGTTCGGTGTTTTTGTGGCATTTCGTTCGGTGTTTTTGTGGCATTTCGTTCGGTGTTTTTGTGACATAGTATATCACATGTGCGCCTGTCAAGAACGATCGATGGCATCGAACATCCCCAACGCGCGGGCGTTTTTCCCGACATCATGGACGCGCACCATCTGACATCCCTTCATCGCAGCGTAGACGGAGATGGCGATCGTCCCCTCCTCGCGCTGGTCAACCGGCAGATCCAAAGCGAATCCGATCACACTCTTCCTGGACGCCGCCATGAGAACCGGATAACCCATATCCACCAGCCTGTCAACATGCTTTATCACGGCGAGATTCTGCTCGTAGGTTTTGCCGAAGCCGACACCCGGATCGAGCCAGATCTTATCCTTATCAATGCCATATTTCTCCGCGATTGCAAGCGACTGATTGAGTTCATCGACAACCACCTGCATAAAAGCCGTTTCCTGTGCCGTTCCATCGCTTCCACCAACCACCCCACGCTTTTCTGCACCACCGGCTTCTTTACGCTCAGATGTGCCCTTACCACCATTGAATTCTCCGTGTTCGGATGTGTCATCCGTTCCTATCGAATCAAAGGGCTCCTCCCGGTTATGCATCAACACGACCTGCACACCGGTCTCGGCTACCAGTTCGGCCAATCTCTCGTCCTTAATGAAACCCCAGATCGAGTTCAGCACATCTGCCCCGGCCTCGATCGCCGCTTTCGCCACCTCGTACTTATACGTATCTATCGAGATGCTTACATCACTCTTCTCGCGGATTCCCCGGATCACAGGCACAACCCGATCTATCTCCTCCTCGATGGATATTTCGGTATACCCCGGCCTGGTACTCTCGCCCCCGACATCGATAACCTCGGCACCTTCTTTTTCCATTTCAAGGGCGCAATTCACCGCTTGATCAACAGTTGAGTATTTCCCGCCATCCGAAAACGAATCCGGCGTCACGTTCAATATCCCCATTATTTTCATTCTGATATCCTCCAAATTTCCCATGGGCACAGGCCCTCACGGATACACACTTTCATCCTGCCATTGACCGTAGCATACTTTCCATATCACTATATTCCTTAATCTGATTCATGCGCTGCCTAAGTTTCACCGATCCGGGATACCCGGCGGTATACCAAGCGAAATGCGTCCTCATCATCCGCATCGCCCTCTCCTCGCCAAGCCTCGCCACCTCATCCTTCGCATGCCTTAGCAGCATCTCGCACATCTCCTCATACGACGGCTTCGAATGATCCGTCCGTCCGGATACAAACGCCTCCTTCACCTGCGCGAAGATCCACGGATTCCCCTTCGCCGCGCGACCGATCATCACCGCATCACACCCGGTCTCATCGACCATACGAAGCGCATCCTCAGCGCAAAAAACATCCCCGTTTCCGATCACAGGCACACTCACATACTCCTTCACGCGTCTTATAAAATCCCAGTCAGCCTCCCCGCTGTAATACTGATCTCTCGTCCTCGCGTGCACAGCAATCGCGGCCACGCCTGCCTCCTCGGCAGCCTTTGCCATCTCAAGGCCCTGCTCCTCTCCATCATGAAACCCCTTCCGGATCTTCACAGTGACCGGCTTTTTGACCGCATTCACCGTCGCCTTCAGCACCTCATAAGCAAGCGGAATATCATTTAGCAGTGCCGATCCCTCACCATTTTTCACGACCTTCGGGACCGGACACCCCATGTTGAAATCCAGGATATCAAAAGGCCTTTCCTCGATCCGCTTCGCCATCTCCGAGACGATCTTCGGATCAGAACCAAAAAGCTGCAACGAAACCGGTCTCTCATCCTCACCGATCTCCAGCAGCTCATCTGTGTTTCTATTATTATAATAGATTCCCTTCGCGCTGACCATCTCCGTGCCAACCATCGACGCGCCCATCTCGCGGCAGATGGTACGGTAGCAGATGTCAGTTACTCCTGCCATGGGGGCAAGGATAGCTCCCGCTTCAAGTGATACGCCACCTATGCAGATTCCTGCATACTTTTCACTATCCATCGAAGAGGCATCCATCACCTTTTCTTCCTCCAAAAAGCTTATTCATCTCACGCTACCCGGTACTGTAATTCGTAATACATACCGGCGTTCATCGCCCACTCTACTTGGACTTCTCATAAATGATCCTGAGTCCCTGCAACGTCAGATTCCTGTCATACACATCGATCTTATCGGTCGAATCCGCGATCACGCGGCCGAGTCCTCCGGTCGCCACCACCTTGGCATCAAGCCCCGACTCCTCGCGGAAATGATCGATGATATATTCCGTCTGCCCGATACAACCGTACACCAGCCCGGCCTGCATACTGGGGATCGTCGACTTGGCCAAAATCGAATCCGGCTTCTCAATCTCGATCTCCGGAAGTTTGGCTGCCCCGCTCCAAAGCGCCGATGCCGCTGTCCGAAGTCCCGGTGCCGTCACACCTGCGATAAAGGACCCATCCTCTGTCACCAGATCATAAGTCGTCGCCGTACCGAAGTCGATCACGATAACCGGTCCTCCGTACAGGAAAAATGCTCCCGCCGCGTCGACGACTCGATCCGCTCCCACTTCCACCGGATTGGGAAGCGCGATCCGGATGCCGGATTTCGTTCCGTTACCGATAAAAATAGCGTCACAATTCAGATATTTATAGATACCGCTACTAAGCGAATAATTAACCTTCGGAACCACCGAGGAAACGATAACATCTTCAATATCATCCGCCGTTACATTCTGGTGTGAAAGCTGTTCCATGATGGACGCTCCGAACTCATCCGATGTACGCGGAAGGTCCGTAGTCAGGCGGAATTCATGCTTTATCTCCTCCCCGTTGACCAGTCCGATCGTGATATTGGTATTACCGACATCGATTGCTAAAAGCATAATACAATTCCCTTTCAGTCCGGCAATAACACCGGAATAATAACATCATTTTTTTATAAGAAAAACGCCTTATAATACTCTTCCAGATCTTCCAATAAATCCTTATATTTTTCCTGGTATTGTTTGATCTTCAAAAACGCTCCAATCTCATCGTAATCAAGATCGTTTTCCGCCGCCGTCGTGGAAAAATACAAACTTCCCTCCTCATCATAGGAAAGCGTAAGTATCCCTCCGATATCCTCCGTGTAAAGCACCATCAGCGCCTGCAGTTCATCCTTGATCTGACGGGGAAGCGTATCCTTAAACCGTGGATTCAGAAAGTATTTTTGTTCGTATTGACTGCTTGCGCAGAGCACCTGTTCATCCGTCATCGTCTCACATCCTCCCGGTTCGTCCATCCCGCGTCTTCCAGTCCGTCCGGTCGAACCTTATTCTCACCGCGATATTTCATCGGCACATAATGCTTGTGATGGCCGACCGCCTTATACGCCGGACGGATAATACGACCGGCATTGACCAGTTCCTCGATTCGATGCGCGCTCCAACCCGCGATACGCGCGATCGCGAACATCGGTGTGTAGAGTTCGTGCGGAATCCCGAGCATACTGTACACAAGTCCACTGTAAAAATCGATATTCGCCGACACACCTTTATAGATATGACGCTGCTCACCGATTACCTTCGGTGCCAGTTTCTCTACATTTTTATAAAGGGTGAATTCCTTCATCATATCCTTTTCCTGCGCCAGCTTCTCGACGAACCGTCTAAAGGTTCTGGCACGCGGATCGGAAAGCGAATACACGGCATGTCCCATTCCGTAGATCAGACCGGACCTATCAAACATTTGATGATTCACGATCGCCGTGAGGTAGGTCTCGATCTCTTCCTCGTCCTCCCAGTCCTTCACCCATTTTTTCATATCCTCAAACATCAGGGACACCTTGACATTCGCACCACCATGGCGCGGTCCCTTGAGGCTCCCGAGAGCCGCCGAGATTGCCGAATACGTATCGGTTCCCGAAGATGTCACGACATGATCCGTGAAAGTCGAGTTATTACCACCGCCATGCTCGGCATGGAGCACCAGCGCAAGGTCGAGGATCTTGGCCTCGAGCGGTGAGAACTTCGAATCCGGCCGAAGCATATGAAGGATATTCTCGGCTGTTGAGTACTCCTCCTTCGGCGGATGTAAAAAGAAGCTCGTCCCTTCATGAAAATACTTGGTTGTCTGGTAGCCGTACACTGAAAACATCGGGAACAGTGCCACCAACTCCAAACACTGACGAAGGACATTGCGGATCGACGTATCATCCGCACGATCGTCATACGCATACAATGTAAGGACCGAACGCGACAGCGTATTCATCAGATCCGAGCTCGGCGCCTTCATGATGATATCACGTACAAAACTCATCGGCAGGCTTTCGCGATAATAAGCTAGCATCTCATCGAGTCCGTCCAGATCCTTCTCAGTCGGAAGTTCACCAAACAAAAGCAGATAGACGACTTCCTCAAAGCCGAACCGCTTCTCGGACAAGAATCCGTCCACAATCTCTTCGATGTTGATACCCTGATAATACAACTCACCGTCACAAGGCACCAGCTCGCGATCCACCACCGTGTACGCGACAATCTCTGAGATTTCCGTCAGACCGGTAAGGACACCTCGTCCATCCAGGTCACGAAGCCCCCTCTTAACTTCGTATTTATCAAAAAGCGTGGAGTCGATCGTTGCCGTCGCCTCGCTGACCGACGCCATCTTCCGGAGCCAATCCTGCCGGAAGTCGTCGTCCAAACGCTTCTCAATATCAATTTCAACGTTTTCCACGTTTTCCATAAAAACAATCTCCAATCCCTCGCGATAGATGGCACACCTGCTTCGCGATTTATAACGTAAGGTCCATCACGGCCTTGATCGTATGCATGCGATTCTCCGCCTCGCGGAACACCGTCTCCGCATGCGCCTCAAACACCTCGTCCGTCACTTCCAGTTCCGACAGACCGAACTCCTCATAAACCTTCTTTCCGATCGTCGTCTTCAGATCGTGGAACGCCGGCAAGCAATGCATAAAAATGGCGGTATCCTTGGCATTTTTCATAGCGGCCGCATTTACCTGATACGGAGAAAGCGCCTCGATACGCTCTTTCCATATCTCCTCCGGCTCGCCCATCGAAACCCAAACATCCGTGTAGAGGACATCCGCGTCCTTCGTGCCTTCGTTCACATCCTCTGTCAGCGTGATACTACCTCCGCTTTCGGCGGCATAGCCCTCACACGCCTTGACAAGTTCCGGATCCGGAAAATACGCCTTCGCCGTGCACGCCGTGAAGTGCATTCCCATTTTGGCACAGGCAATCATCAGTGAATTTCCCATATTGTAACGGGCGTCGCCCATATACGTCAACTTGATTCCTTTGATATGTCCAAACTCTTCCTCGATCGTCAGCATATCCGCGAGCATCTGCGTCGGGTGATACTCGTTGGTCAGACCGTTCCACACAGGAACATCCGCGTACTTCGCAAGCTCCTCCACGATCTCCTGACCGTAGCCACGATACTCGATTCCGTCAAACATCCGCCCCAGCACACGTGCCGTATCCGCGATACTTTCCTTCTTTCCGATCTGCGAACCGGCCGGATCGAGATACGTTACTCCCACACCGAGGTCATGCCCGGCCACCTCAAAGGAGCACCGTGTTCTCGTACTGGTTTTTTCAAAAATGAGCGCAATGTTTTTGCCCTCATGATGTCTGTGAACCAGCCCTCTTTTTTTCATTTCCTTCAGCATCCTGGCATGATCCAGCATATACCGGATCTCCTCCGGTGTAAAGTCGCGTAGTGTTAAAAAATCTCTGCCTTTCAGATCCATGATTGTTCCTCCTATCTTCTTTGTACCTCATACATCAATAACGAAGCGGCTACTGCGGCATTGAGTGATTCGACTTCACCCTGCATCGGTATCTTTACTCTCACATCGGCAAACGATGTTGCCTCGTCCGAGAGGCCATTTGCTTCATTACCGATAAGAACTCCGACGCGACCGTCATAGGACGGCTCTTTGAAGTCCACCGCACCTTGCAGATGCGTCGCATATAACGTAAACCCTTTTCCCTTTAACTCGTTTAGTTCCCCGACAAAGTCCGTGTTCCCACAACTCAGACACGGCATACGCAGGATCGCTCCCGCCGTCGACCTTACCACCTTCGGCTGATACACATCGGCACACCCCGGCGATAAAAGAATCGCATCAAACCCGGCCGCCTCCGCCGTCCGAATCATCGTCCCGACATTCCCGGGATCCCTGACCTCCTCGAGGCACAAAAGCTTGCAATTATCCTTCTCAAAATAACGGTTGTTATCATACTCGGGCATCCTTACAATTGCTAGAATTCCCTGACTTGTGACGGTGTCTGTAATATCACTAAATAATCTATCTTCTACAACATCTGAAACCGGCAAATCAATGCTATTATTAGCAGATTCCGATATAAAAATCTCACTAACTAATCCTAAACGAACCGCCTCTCTCACAGGCTTAAATCCTTCAAGAATAAAGGCCTTCTCCTCCCGCCGTTGCTTCGCTTTTGTCTGGATTTTTTTTATAAGCTTAATTCGATTATTATCCTTGCTACTAATCATTCTCGATTACCTTTTTATTGATCAGAACAGTAGACATCAGCTTGTATGTTCTCTCAGGACGGCCGAAACGAACCGCAGTCGAACGTCGTTAATGCCTTGGCATTTCAGAGTGAGACAAGGTATCGTATTCGGCCGTCCGTCAGTAACCTACAATCTAACTCCCAGCTTTTTCAATTCCTGATAGAGCTTATGCAGCGGCAACCCCACCACATTATAATAATCCCCCTCTATCCCGGTGATATACTTCGAGAAATCCCCCTGGATCCCATATCCCCCGGCCTTATCATACGGCTCCTTCGAGGTGATATACTCCTCCAGTTCGATCTCATCCAGTTTCCCGACATGCACCACGGTCCTCTCGTGAAACGTCCGCCCGCGATCCTGCCTTCCGTCCTGCAGCGTCAATATCGCCACACCGGTATACACCTCATGTGAACGTCCTTCCAGTGTGTGGATCATTTTTCTCGCTTCTACCACCGACTGCGGCTTCCCCATGATCTTGTCATCCACGACAACGACAGTATCCGCTCCGATCACGATTGCCTTGTCCGCCGGTCCGACACGCATGGTCTTTCCGTCGATCAGAGGCTCACGCATCCAGAGACTTCCGTGCTGGCATACCAATCCCTCTGCCACCGCCATGGCTTTGCGATTCGCCAGAACGCTGGTTACCATCGCCGGATCGGTGGAACTGACTTCCTCATCCGTCTCCGCTATGATCACCTGAAAAGAGATTCCCAGTCTCTGCAACAGTTCCTTACGTCTGGGAGACTGGGAAGCCAGTACAAATTGTATTGTTTGACTCATTATTTGAAATACTCCACGCCACTCTCAAAAAGCAGCTGATTCTGATTGCCAAAAAGATTGACTGCGACACCCTCACCGATACGCTCCGAGTGAACCATCTTTCCGAGCACGCGACCGTCCGGACTGGTGATACCCTCGATACCGCCGTAAGAACCATTGACATTGAAATCCTCGTCCATCGTCGGATTGCCGTCCGCATCCACATACTGCGTCGCCACCTGACCGTTCTCGTACAGCTTATCGATCCATTCCCTGCTGGCAACGAAACGTCCCTCACCGTGAGAAGCCGGCACCGTGTATACGCCGCCAAGCGTCGCCTTCATCAACCACGGAGACTTGTTGGTAACGACCTTAGTATATACCGAACGTGAAAAATGTCGTCCGATGCTGTTGGTCGTCAGTGTCGGTGAATCCTCTTTCTGTGTCGTGATCCGTCCGTACGGAACGAGTCCGAGCTTGATCAGCGCCTGGAATCCGTTACAGATACCAAGTGCCAGCCCGTCTCTCTCATCGAGAAGACGATGCACCGCCTCTGAGATCTCCTCATTTCTGAATACCGAAGTGATGAACTTCGCCGAACCGTCCGGCTCATCACCGGCCGAGAAACCACCGGAGAACATCACAATCTGTGACTCATCGATTGCCTTTTTAAAGGCAGCAACCGAATCGCGAATATCCGACTCGGACATGTTCTTAAACACGATTGTCTGCGTATCCGCACCGGCGCGTCGGAAGGCGTCATGCGTATCGTACTCGCAGTTCGTTCCCGGGAATACCGGGATGAACACCTTCGGTCTTGCGACTTTGTGCTTGCAGATATAGATGCTTTCGCCCTTAGCTGCCGCATCGTAAACCTCATCACGAGGCTCCGGTCCGCCCTCCGGCGAGCTATGTGTCGGGAAGACACCCTCAAGCGGCTTCTGCCAGGCATCCAATGCATCCGCAAGAGATACCGATTCTTCTTTGTATACAAATTCCGGAGTATCAAGCACCTTCCCCAGTCGGTCGTATTTCACACCGGCCGCATCCAGCTTCGCCAGATCCTCCTCTTCAATCTCGGCTACAATCTCGCCGTAGTTCTTTGAAAAATAGTACGAAAGCTCTTTATGCATACAGAACTTCACACCGAGATGGTTACCAAATGCCATCTTCGCAAGTCCCGCAGCGATCCCTTCTCCGTTCAGAGCATATGCTGATTTTATGATCCCCTGGCGAATAAGTGTCGTAATCTTCTTGTATTGTGTCGCAATCTTCTCAAAATCAGGAAGATCGTACGAATCTTTGGAAATCCCGAACTTCACGAGACGACGTCCCGGTTTCTTCAACTCGTCCGTTACCACATCGGACAGTTTCGCTACATCCACGGCAAAGGAACACAAGGTCGGCGGTACATCAATATCATTGAAGGTGCCGGACATCGAGTCCTTTCCGCCGATCGACGGAAGTCCCAGTTTCATCTGCGCGTCATACGCTCCGAGAAGTGCGGCCATCGGCTCACCCCAGCGCTTCGGATCATCTGTCATGCGCTTGAAATACTCCTGGAAGGTGAAACGGATCTTCTCCAGGTCACCACCGGAAGCGATGATCTTCGCTACCGACTCCAGTACGGCATACTGTGCGCCATGATACGGGCTCCAACTCATCAGATACGGGTCCATACCGTAACTCATCATCGTAACTACATCCGATGTACCATCCGTCACCGGAAGTTTCGCGATCATCGTCTGGATCGGAGTCATCTGATACTTTCCACCATATGGCATAGTTACTGTCGAAGCACCAATCGAGCTGTCGAACATCTCAACAAGTCCTCTCTTCGAGCAGGTGTTAAGGTCAGATAACTTGCCTAAAAACGCATCTTTGAAAGACGTTGCATCGTCCGAAGTTGTCAGATAACTGTTACCCTTCTTCGGGCTCTCGACAACAACCGATGTTTCCTGATGTGCCCCGTTCGTATCCAGAAAAGCACGGGAAATATTCACAATCTCATGTCCACGCCAGTTCAGTACCAGGCGGGGACTCTCCGTAACGGTAGCCACACAGACTGCTTCAAGGTTTTCCTCCTCGGCAAACCGCAGCATCGCGTCCGCATCCTTCGGATCGACAACGACCGCCATACGTTCCTGTGACTCAGAGATTGCCAGCTCCGTACCATCGAGGCCGGCGTATTTTTTCGGAACCTTATCGAGATCTACGGTCAGACCCGGTGCCAGCTCGCCGATCGCAACCGACACACCGCCCGCGCCGAAGTCGTTACATTTCTTAATAATGTGAGAAACCTCACCACGACGGAACAAGCGCTGGATCTTTCGCTCCGTCGGCGGATTACCCTTCTGCACTTCCGCACCGCATGTGTCAATGGATGCTGTCGTATGCGCTTTCGATGAACCGGTTGCGCCACCACATCCGTCACGTCCGGTACGTCCGCCGAGCAGGATGATCACATCGCCCGGATCGGAATTCTCACGGATCACGTTTCGTCTCGGAGCAGCACCCATCACGGCACCGATCTCAAGACGCTTCGCTACATAATTCGGATGATAGATCTCGTCTACAAGGCCGGTAGCCAGACCGATCTGATTACCATAGGAAGAGTAACCTTCCGCGGCTCCGGTCACGATCTTGCGCTGCGGAAGCTTTCCGTCCATCGTCTCAGCAAGAGACTTCGTCGGGTCCGCCGCTCCGGTCACGCGCATCGCCTGATAGACATACCCACGTCCGGAGAGGGGATCGCGGATCGCTCCGCCAAGGCACGTTGCCGCTCCACCGAAAGGCTCAATCTCCGTCGGATGGTTGTGCGTTTCATTTTTGAAAAATACCAGCCACTCCTCTTCTGTCGGTCCCTTGCCGTAGTCAACGGTAACGGGAACCACGATGGAGCAGGCATTGA
>JAEEGL011375564.1_pt1 | contig 17360 bp, 13 predicted proteins | sample 9134231 | NCBI WGS metagenome assembly JAEEGL01 (sample SAMN16246548, study PRJNA631951) | gut metagenome | biome: gut microbiome; feature: rumen; material: fiber-attached | host: Bos | place: Iran: Karaj | collected 2018-10
AAAAAGTATATTGGTGATAATTGCGAAGTGGTCCACCTGTTCCCATCCCGAACACAGAAGTTAAGCACTTCAGCGCCGACGATAGTGAGAGCTAAAATAGGACGTTGCCAATATTTTTTTATGTCAAATTTTCCTAAATTTAAATATAATTTATTAGAAGTAATTACAAATACTTCTTTTTTTGTTATAATTAAACTAAAGGAGGACTACATATGGCAAATGGATACCAATTACCAATCGATGTATTAATAAATAAAGAAAATTTAATAGATCCAATAAACTATAAACCTAATGATCTAGTAATTATGGACGATAACAAAGATAACTTTCATAATTATGCTAATCCAAATCAAAAACCAACTATTTCAAGGATAATATTACCATCATTTCGTAAAATGGAACGTGACTTTAATAATTATTTTAAAAATATTGATAGTAAAATGATCGTAGACAGTGGTTTCCGCTCATATGAATATCAAAAAGTAATATATGATAAAAAGGTTAGAGAAATGTCTGAAGAAGCCAAAAAATTAGTAGCGTTACCAGGTAGTTCTGAACATCAAAGCGGTCTTGCATTTGATGTTGCCTTCATAAAAAAAGGACAATATACGGATGAAACCAGTGATGATGATGTAGAAATAAAATGGCTAATTGCAAATAGCTGGAAATATGGATTTATACTTAGGTATCCTAAAGGAAAAGAAGAAATAACTGGATATAGATACGAAAGATGGCATTACCGTTTTGTTGGAGAAGATATTGCTAAAATAATGCATGATGAGAATTTAACTTTAGAAGAATATCACAAACTATACAAAAGAAAGAAAACAAAATAAAATTACAATTTCATAGTATAATTAAATAGGGAGATACATATGAGAATAGGAATTTTTGATTCAGGAATAGGTGGATTAACTGTTCTAAAAGAATTAATTAAATACCATAAAAATAATGAATATATCTATTATGGAGATACCATTAATGTTCCATATGGAAATAAATCTAAAGAAGAACTAATGAAAATAGCATCTAATATAATAGATTACTTTATTAAAGAAAAAGTAGATATGGTTGTTATAGCTTGTGGAACAATAAGTTCAACTATATTTAATGATTTAAAAAACAAATATAATATACCATTATATAACGTAATTGACAGTACTATTAACTATTTAAATGATAATAATATAGACAATATATGCGTATTAGCTACAGAAAAAACAATAGCCAGTCATACATTTAAAAATAAATTACAATCTAGTAATATTGTAGAAATAGAATGTCCTAAATTTGTTCCTATCATTGAAGATAGAATTGATAAAAAAGAATTACCAATTTCTATAAAAGAATATTTAAAAAAAATAAAAAATACCAATATTAATAATATTATTTTAGGATGTACCCATTATCCTTTAATATCTAGTGAAATAAGAAATTATCTAGGTAATATTAATTTATATAATATGGGAGAATATTTAGCTAAAAATATAGATATAATTGACAGTAGTTATAAATTAACAGTATATTTTAGTTATACTTACAGAGGATTAAAAGATAAAATAGAAGAAATTCTAAATATAAAAATAGATTTAATTAACAAAAGAATATAGGTAAATAAATATTACCTGTTTTTTTATTAAAAGTGTTTAAAAAAAAACATACATATGATATAATACTATATATAATAGGAGATATACATATGAAGATATATTTGTTCTTACAAACTAAATTATTAATGTTTACTATTCCTGGTAGAGTATCAGGAAGTTTTAGCTTTGATGAAAACGAAGAAGATGAAGAAAAATTAATTAATATTGAAGCTAAAGATGGGAAATGGTATTTATGTTCTAGACCAAATGCTAGTGTAATCGAAGCAGGAGGAATAAAAGATGAAATGCCCCTTATAGCAAATAGATATTATATTATAAGAAAAAATGAAAAAGATTATTTAATATATATAACAGATATGGTAGATAAAACATTTAAGTCTTATACATATAGTGAAGATATTAATTTAACTATAGGAAATAGTGAAGACTGTAGTCTTAAATTTACATGCCCATATATTAATGGAATAGTAACTAAGATATATATGAAGGAGAATAGACTTCTATTAAATATCAATAATAGTATTATATATTTAAATGATATAGCATTGAATAATCCGGAAATGACTTATACTCTTAATGTTGGAGATGTCTTAAACATATACGGATTAAAAATAATATTCTTAAATGGTTTTATATTATTAAACAATCCACAAAATAATTTGGTTATTAAAAATGAATTATCTCATTTAACAGAATATAAAATAATAGATCCGGTAAAACCACAAGAAATTGAAATAAAAGATGTAGATTTATACACTAAAGAACAATATTTTTCCAAATCTCCAAGAATAAGAAGACAAATTAAAACAAAAGAAATATCATTAACATCACCTCCAAAAACAGATGGAAATAATAAGATGCCTGCTATATTGACAGTAGGTCCAATGCTAACTATGGGTGTTTCATCGGTAATAATGGTAGTAAATAGTATAAGTAAAATAAGCAATGGTACAGCTACAATGGAATCATCTTGGCCAACATTAATAACATCGATAACAATGTTAATATCAACATTGCTATGGCCTAGTTTAACAAAAATATTTGATAAACGATTAAAGAAGAAAACAGAAAAAGAGACACTTGAAAAATATACTAAATATCTAGAAGAAAAAGAACAAGAACTATTTGCTGAATATAAATTAGAAGAAGAAATACTAAAAGAAAATCTTCTTACAATAGATCAATGTCTAAATATAATAAATGTTGGAAAAATTAATTTCTGGGATAAAAGAATAGATCAAAATGACTTTTTAGAAGTAAGATTAGGAATAGGTAATGAAAAGTTAGATGCTAATATTAACTACCCAGAAGAAGGATTTACTATTGAAGAAAATGCACTTAGAAAAAAAACAGATGAGATGGTAGAAAAATATAAATATATTCAAAATGTTCCAGTTGGATATTCTTTATATGAATCTAATATTACAGCATTAATGGGAGACGTCAATAAATGCTATGGATTAATTAATAATATTATCTTACAATTAATAACATATTATAGCTATGATGATATAAAAATTGCTGTGTTTACAAACAATGAACATGAAGCAAGATGGAGATATATTAAATATTTAAATCATTCATTTTCTAACGATAAAAGCATAAGATTCTTCTCAACAAATATTGATGAAGCAAAATATTTAAATGATTATTTTAGCCAGGAATATCAAAATAAAACAAATGAATTTAATCAGAAAAAAGAAATAACAAAACCATATTATATAATAATAACAGATGACTATTCACAAATAAAAAATTTAACATTTAATAAGTTAATTACCGAAGCAGATACTAATTATGGTTTTAGTATGATAATACTAGAAAATAAAATGAGTAAATTACCAAGTAAATGTAATAACTTTATTAATCTAGGACCATCATCATCTGGAATATTAAGAAATTCATTTGAAGAACAAGAAACACAAAACTTTTATGATGAGATCGTCTATAATGTTGATATGATGAATATAGCAAGAAAAATATCTAACATTCCAGTGGAATTAGAGGAAGCAACTGCTCACTTACCTGATTCTGTAACATTCTTAGAAATGGAGAAAGTTGGTAAAGTAGAGCAATTAAATATTATTAATAGATGGGATACAAATGATTCTACTAAAAGTTTAAAGGCTGAAGTGGGCTTAGATGCTGAAGGCAATTTAATGTATCTTGACCTTCATGAAAAATATCATGGTCCACACGGACTAATTGCTGGTATGACCGGTAGTGGTAAATCAGAATTCATTATTACTTATATTTTATCTATGGCCATGAATTATAGTCCCGATGATGTTGCTTTTATATTAATTGACTATAAAGGTGGAGGATTAGCCGGAGCTTTTGAAAACAATACTACCGGAGTATACCTACCACATTTAGCAGGTACGATCACTAACCTAGATAAAGCAGAAATGGATAGAACATTAGTAAGTATTGATTCTGAAGTTAAAAGAAGACAAAAGGTATTTAACGAAGCAAGAGATAGTCTTGGTGAAAGTACAATAGATATTTATAAATATCAAAGATTTTATAAAGAGGGAAGGTTAACAGAACCAGTACCACATCTATTTATTATCTGTGATGAATTTGCTGAATTAAAAAGTCAGCAACCAGATTTTATGGATAATCTAATATCAGTTGCACGTATAGGACGTTCTCTGGGAGTACACTTAATCTTAGCAACTCAAAAACCAAGTGGAGTTGTTAATGATCAAATATGGTCTAATACTAAATTTAGAGTTTGTCTAAAAGTACAAGATGCATCAGACAGTAGAGAAATGTTAAAAAGAGATGATGCAGCCGGTTTAAAACAAGTTGGTAGATTCTATCTACAAGTTGGATATAATGAATATTTTGCACTAGGACAATCAGCGTGGTGTGGTGCAAAATATTTCCCATCTGAAACAATAGTTAAAAAAGTAGATAAAAGTATTAGTTTTATTGATGATACTGGAAATATAATAAAAAGTATTCAAGCTGGAAATAATACCAAGGTTGAGCAACAAGGTGAACAATTAGCAGCTGTCTTAAATGGCATAATTGACGCATCTAAAACAACAAACAAAAAAGTAAAAAGATTATGGTTAAATGCCATAGAACCAATTATATTAATTGATAACTTAAAGAAAAAATATAATTTTGAGCCTAAAGAATATGATATTGAAACAATAATTGGTGAATATGATGCTCCAGAAAGACAAGAACAGGGACTACTTACATATTCTACTAATAAAGATGGAAATACAATTGTCTGTGGAAATGAAGAAATAGAAAGAGAAAAATTCTTGGAAGCAATTATATATTCAACAGTAGAGGACCATAGTGCTAAAGAAGTATATATATATACCATCGACTATGGTTCGGAGCAATTAAGAATGTTTAGTAATTTTCCACAAATTGGTGGAATGGTATTTAATGGCGAAGTAGAAGAATATAACAATTTAATGAAATTAATAAAAGAAGAAATAAAGAAAAGAAAAAAATTACTTATGCCATATGGTGGATCTATTGATAACTACAACAACAAAAATAGTGAAAAATTACCTACCATAATGCTAATAATTAACAATTATGATGCTATATACGAAACTGACCCTACAATTGGTGATGAATTATCTGCAATAGCAAGAGAATGTGAAAGATATGGAATAGTAATTATAATAACATGTTCTAATACTTCAGTAGTAGGAAGAAAAGTAAGACAATCGTTTAATAATGCATATGTTCTTCATTTAAATGATCCTACAGAATATCGTTCAATTTTCAATACAAGAGATAATGTAAAATTACGTGATATTGAAGGTAGAGGATTAGTTAATAACGATGGAGTACATGAATTTCAAACTGCATCTATCGTTGAAAATATAGAAACATTAAATGATGCAATGTTTGAAATGGCTAAAAAGTATAATAATGAAGTACATGCCTTAAAAATACCTACTTTGCCAGAAAAAGTAACATATGATCTAATTGAAAAGGAAATTAGTGATATTCACAATGTTCCAATTGGAATATCTAAAGAAAAATTAAAAGTTGTTAAACATGATTTTATACAATCAACATGTACTAGTATAACATCAGCGAAATTAGAAAGTATACATGGATTTATTGATTCATTACTAGATGTCATGCTTAGAATAGAAGGATTAACAATAATTTTCATTGATACACTAAAATTATTGCCAGATACAATAAATAAAACATATAATGGTAGAAAAATTAATTATTATAATGATAAATTAGAAGAAATATTTGATAAGTTAATAGAATTTGAAAAGAATAAAGATAATGAAAAATATCAAAAATTATATATATTCTATGGAATAGAAAAGTTAAATCAAAAAGTATCTGAAGATAAAATTAAAGATTTAACATCAACTATTAAAGAACACGAAAATAGTATGATAATATTGTGTGAAAAAGCTAATAGTATGAAAACAATTGAATATAGCGAATGGTACTCAAAAATTAAAAATTCTAGTGAAGGTATTTGGATAGGAAAAGGATTTGCCGAACAATCAATATTAAAAGCTAATAGAATAACTAAAGAAATGAGTGTTCCAATTAAGAATAACTATGGATATTATTTATATGAAGGTGAAGCAGAATTAATTAAATTAATACAATTTAACGATTCATTAGTAGAAAAGGAAGATGATGACGATGAAGAATAAAGTATTGATAAAATTAATTGTTCCAGAACTTGATTATAGTTTTGATATCTTTATACCAGTAAATGAAATAGTATGGAAAATAAAAAAAATGTTAGTTAAATCTATTGCTGACCTAACTGGGGTACAACTTAACTTAGAAGAAGAATATGTACTAATAAATAAAATAACAAGTCAAATATATAATAATAATGACGTTATAATAAATACAGATATAAGAAATGCAAATGAATTAATATTAATGTCTGTAAAAAAAATGTAAAACCTAATTGAAAATATTGCATAAACACTATTAATATAGTAACATTTAGTATGTAGATAGTAATGTCTATATAAATAAATATAAAATAGAAGGGAGAAAAAAATGAACGATTCAGTAAACGGAACTGGAATTAAAAGTCTTTCAGGTTTAGAAGAACTTATAAAAAGAAAAAGTTCTGAATTTGAGGCAGAAAGGGAAAGATTAAACGGTATAGCAGAAGAATTATTTCACAAGCTAATTCAAACTATCAATACTAAGGAAGGAAATACATTTATCCAAGAATTTGTAACAAAATTTACTTCTCTATTGAGTGGATGCGATGCTTTAACTCAAGGACAACTTTCTGCAGCATATGATACAGCAAAAGATTATGCCGAAAATAATGATGCTACAATAGGATCATTTGATCCAAGAATGGTTAGAAAACTTAATCCGGAAATTCCATCAGCAAACATGGATAAAGTAGAATTAGATGATCAAGGCATTGAAGATTTAATAGTAGAATTTGCTAAACTTGGTAATGACACTAATACTGTTTATAATGACACATTAAAGAACAATCACGAAAACATGACTGAAGATTTACAGAGAGAATTTGATAATGCTTCAATGGAAATTAATAGAAAAGTTGATGAAAAAATCAACGAAAACATTGATGACTTATTAAATAATCTTCATGTTGCTGGTGATAAAGCCAAAGAACTTAAAGCTAGAGCTATTGCTAGAGCACGTGATTTGTCATCATTAATATAATGTAATATATTTAGGAAAATCTTTTTCCTAAATATATGATATATACTAATAATTATATGTTATATATTTGGGAAAAAGGAGAGACATGCTATGTTAAATATTAACGTAAAAGAAATGAAAAGTATCATAAATAAAATTGATACTTTTAATAATAATTATGAAGAAATAATAATGAATCTATTTAAGCTTTTGGAAGAAACTTCTTTAAGTTGGGAAGATAATAAAGCTTATGAATTTAGAAACAGAATATATTATGATAAAAACGAAACATATAAATTATTAAATTTATTAAGAAAATATAATAATCTTAATAGTTTTTTGTGCGAAAAATACGAAAATATAGGAAATAACATAGTATATGATATAAATTCAAAAGATAAATTATTAAAAGAATTAGATGACAATTATAAGTATTCTATTTCTATTACTAAAGATTTTGATAAAATAGATAAAAACATAATTTATCCGGAGGGAAGAAGTCTATTAACTCAAAAAGAAAAAATAATAGCAGTTAGTAAGAAATTAGAAGAAATAAAGTCATCTTTTATTTTGGAATGTAAAAAGATAGAAGATATAGAAGATTATTTTAATATTAAACTTAAAGATTTAGAAGAAATAACAATTGAGGAATTTTATTTAGAACATAATTATAATACTGATAAATCATTAATTGGTAATTTAGAACAATTTGAAAAAAATATTAAAATAATTTCATCATACATAGATGAAGAAAGCACTACATTAAAAGAAATATATAAATTAATGTCATATTTTGAGAACAAATATGGAGATAAAAACAAACTATTAATTATAAATAACATTAATAAACTAGAAGACAATATTAAGAGAATATATACTAAGAGAATGGCATATGTTAATCTGCTAAATTCAATACTTGATAAATATACTAATATCGAAAAAATGACTAATAAGAGAATTAATGAAATGGAAGATAGTATATGATAATAAATAGTGAAATAGAAAAATCAATTGAAATGATTAAAAGTATTAATAGTAAAATCAATAATTTAAAATCAGGATTAACTAAATTAGAAAAAAATGTTGATAATAATCTACAAATTGATTATAAGAAATATGATGATGAAAAATATAGAGAAGTAACTACTGAACTTGATAATATATCAAAAAGTTTAGTTAATGACATTATTCCTAAAATTAGAAGATTAAACAATAATTAAATAGGTAAAAACCTATTTTTTAATTAACGTAAAGTGTATAGAATTATTAAAAAATATATGCTATAATTAATATGAAAAGATAAAGGAGCGATAATATGGCAAATATAAGTTCTAGTATTAATAATGATAATAATAAATCAAATAAATATATAAATATACTCAATAATAATCAACATACAGGTTTAAATAGCCACATTGAAGAATATGATCCAAAAAATAACAATACTAAACCAATAAGAGAACATGCAAATACTGAAACCGAAGAAATGAATTTTACTATTGATAATAGTAATATAGAAACAAGAATAGCCTCTGATTTAGTTGATTACATAAACAAAGAATCAGACAATTTTAAATATAGAATAAATGAATTGAATAGTGAACTAAATTACACTGAACAAGAAATATCATGGCTATCATATGAAATCTACGGCGATTGGATGGTAAATTATCAAAGTCGCGATATTTTAGATGCAATGGACCATGATAAGATGGTAAAAGAATTAGAGAAGCGCCGTAATAAGTTAAATCAAGAGTGGAGACAACAAACTATTTATAATTTAGTACACAATAATTTATATGGTAATGTAACCAATAATCAGCAACTAGAGAATTATTTACATTCACTTTCTGACGAGGATTTTCATAAGTATATAGCCAACAATAATATACAACCAACATTTTCTAAGTATATAGAAAATAAATTGAAAGTGTTAAAAGAAGAAAAAGAAAATTTAAAGTCAAGTATAGAATTAAATAGATATTTTAATACTTTATTAACAACAAAAACATATGAAAAATATATGGATAATTTAATTAACAATCCTGATTTTGAAGAAAATTGTTATGATAAAATCCAATTAGCCTTTGACGAATACTGGAAAGCACATCCAGAGCCACCGGAGACAGCTAACATACACTACAGGGATTTATATGATAATCATCCAGAATTAGTACCTTTCCTAAAAATATATAATAGTGAAGCATATAGATATGCTTCACAAAAAGAAAAAAAAGTTATATGTTATATATTTAATACTCAAGGAGCGGAAGCAGCAAATGCCTTCTTTGATTCTTATTTTGAAAATATAGTAATGAAAGAAGAAGGAATGAAAAGAGCTAATGATTTTATTAATAGTATTACCCCATATGATGTAAATCAATTAGATTATATTAATGAAATAAAAGCTAGAGATGATTTTGAGGAATTATGCCATAATCCAATTGAAAATATATCCAATAATGATTATACAGTTGGTGCTACAGAACCACAAGAAACAGAAAGAGGATATAGAGAGACATATGAAGCGTATCATGAACAATATGCTGATCTATGGGAATTTATGAGTTTGCAACATCCAGGGATTGCTAATTTATCTGAAGAAGAGAAAAAAGTTATATATTATATATATAATACAGAAGGAATGGATAAAGTAAGAGAAATATATAATAATCCAGATATTTCAGACATTGGTAAAACAATCAAAACACATATTAAGGGAATAACTGATGGTGTAGAAAATTTTGGAGAAGGAATGTATGATTTCCTTGGTGGTATGGATGGAAAGAAAAATGCCAATCAATATGAAGCAGCATTTATAATGATGTATCTTCAAGAAAATGAAACACAATTTCTACAAGGTGATTATGAAATATCATCTTCAATTGGAAATATGCTACCAACAATTGCAGTATCTACATTATTATCATGTTGTGGAGCAGAAGGAGCAGTACCTGAAGTAGTAGCAAGCACATTAATGGGAATGTCTGCAGCTGGAAATGCTATGGAAGAAGCTTATCAAGAAGGACATGGAAAATTAGAGTCAATAATATATGGATTAATAAATGGGGCTTCAGAAGCAACATTAGGATATTTCTTGGGTGGTATACCTGGAATAAGTAAACTAAGTAATAATTCCTTAAAAGGAATAGCAGGCATGTTAGCTAATATGTTAAGTGAGGGAATCGAAGAAAGTACACAAGAAATAGTAGACGTATTCTTAAGACAAATATGTTTTGGAGAAGATACCTTTAATCCAGAAGTAATAGCAAAAGCTGGAATATATGGCTTCATAACAGCAGGAATAATGAATGGTGGAAATGCAATAATTAATGATATAGTAATAGATGTATATTCTATTATTAATGATGTAAAACTATTTAATGCATTAAAATCAATGGAAAAATCTGGAGAAACAATATATTATGAATACTTAAATAATCCACAATATAGAGCAAGTGTGATTAGCCGTGATGAACATATGGCGATTGCAGCAAATCTTAAAAGAATAATAAATCTTCAAGACACAACCAATGTTGATTCTAATAAACGAAAAGTAAGTGGAATAAAGGCATTAGAGTATTACTTTAATAGTAATGGAGAAGATATTAGTTACATAAACAATACTGATGGAATAGAATCATTGAAATTTTTAATACATATGTATGGATTGGATGAAGTAAGGCTTGCCTTTGAAGCCGAGATAAAAGGTACAAAGAGCATTCGTGCTGGTATAACAAAAGCTCAAGCAACTGAACCTATAAAGAACATTAAAGACGTTATAGGTGGATATTTAACCAACAAACAAATAAAAAATCTAAATAAAGTTAAAATAATAGTATGTAAGACACACGAGGAATTTGTTACGAGATGTGAAAAAAGCGGACTAGTTGGTGGTGCTAAAGGATTTGCCATTTCATGGAATAATACAATAGTGTTACCACCAAATTATGATAACGGGACATTGATTCACGAATTATTGCACTGTACTGGTGATTGTACTAATAAAACTTCAACTGGATTTAATGAAACTGTAACAGAATTCATTACCAAATGGATTGAACCAACCAGTACTTCTGGTTATGATGAAGGAGTAGAATTACTTTCAGAATTATTCATAGAATTAAATAATTATGGTAAAGGAGATTTGATATTTGAATTATATTTCTCAAAAGATAATTCAAAAGTTAAAGAATTTACTGAAATTATTGACAAAGTATGTGGCCCTGGTACCACGGAACAACTGTTCAAAGATTTTGACGTATTAAATAATACTTATATGTATCCTGGTGTATATGATGTAGATGGAAATATAATTAATCAAGTAAAATATCAGAATATGATTGGTTTACAGAAAATAGCAAAAACTAGAATTCAGGCAACTATAGATAAGTTTCGAATGAATCTTAGTAAATATTTGTAATAGGAGGCACAATATGGAACAATATATTGAAATAATAAATAATTATGCTAATCAATTTCAAAATACACTTGAAAGTGAGTATCAAAACAAAGAAGAATTAACAAATGCATTTAAAAATTATTTAGCAACCGATGTAAAAATAAAATTAGAAATGGATCCAGAAGGTTTAGATAGAAATGAGTTTATCTTAAGATGGTTACAAAAAGATGCAGAAAGAATAATTAAAATGCCTACTAGTTATAAAGAAAGCAAATTATTAGAAGATATTAATTTCGAAAAATTAAGATTTCTTTCTTTTGATCTTTATCAAAAAGCATTAGAAAAAGTAAATAATCCAAATATTACTATGTCAGAAGAAGAATATAAAAAATATCAAAAAGTTTTAAATGAATATTATAATAATGCAAAATCATTTAATAAAGAAGAAGCTAAATATTTATTATCTGAAGCTTTGCTTGATGCCAAATATTTATATGAAAAAGAATCTAAAATTACAAGTGTTAGAATAGGATTACAATTAATGAACGAAAAAGTTAAATAAATTATTTAACTTTTTTTATTATGAAATTGACTTCATATTGTCAATTTAGTATAATTAATATGAATAATAATAATTAAAAATATAAAGAGGTAATAGTATGCCACAAATAAATAATAAAGTAAATAAAGGAACACATTCTTTTAATATGCCAGAAATAGATTTTAACACTAAAACAAACACTAATATTGAATATATAGATCCAAAAGAATCTAAATCAAGACCATATCTTGCTTATGAAAATACTGGAAAGATGGAAACAGAAATAATGAATGTGTCTATTGAACCAGATATAAATAATCAAATAGAAGAAAGAAGACTTGCATCTGAAGTTGTGAATTTTGTTAATAAAGAACACAACTTAATAATAAACAAAATAGATGAATTAAGTAAAGAAATAAAACCAGTAGATAATGAATTACAATACCTAGAATTATACACAAGTAATGATAGTACTAGTTCTAGTTATAGATTAAAAGAGGGAATTAAAAATGCATATATTTCTTTTGGATTATCTTATAATGCAGTAGAATATTCTCAAAGAAGATTTTATACTGATTCTTATACAGGAATTACATATGATTTTGAATTATATAAAGCATATATAACTAAATGGAATAAAGAATGGAGAAATGATATAACTCAAAAACTAGTATATGGAGATACAGCAGTAACATATAACCAAAAATTAAAAACATATTTAGAATCATTGAGTGATGGAGAGTTTAACATATATGTATCAAATAACAACATTAAACCATCGATGTATGAATATATCGAAAATAAAACAAATACAATAAAAAGGCAAAAAAATGACATAGAAGAGGCAATTAGTCTCCAACAAATAATAGATAATTTACTTATAAGTCAAACATATGTAACTTACATGAATAATTTAAGGTCTAAAGCTGACTTTGATGAAAACACACGAGATCCATTAGAAGGAATAGATATAGGTTTACTATTTAGAGTACTACCTCCAGATACGCCAGAATCTGATATACTAAAAGCACAAGAGCATGAAGCATATTATAAATTAACACTAAGATGCTATGGAGTAGCAACCGATGAAGAAAAAGATATAATTCACTATATATATAATACTCAAGGAATAGAAGAATTAGAAGCATTTATAAATAATTATTTTACTGATGATATGATAAACCAAAGAGAAGGAATGCAAGAGGCAAACAAATTTATTGAATCAATTATGCCATTTAAAATATCAGACTATAATTATGTTAATGAGATATTAAATAAAGAAGATTTTGAAGAAAAAAATTATAATCCTGTAACAAAAATGGAAGAAGCTGATAGAGAATTTTGGGATAATTATTCTGAAGAAGACGGACCACTACCATCTGATGCTTCAAAAAGAGACTATATAGACAAACATCCAGAAATAATGGAAAATGATATGCAGGCAGCTTTTAATTTCTTTAATAGTGATGTATATATATATGCATCCGATAAAGAAAAAAAAGTAATGAATTATATATATAACACTGAAGGACTAGATAAAGTAAAAAGTATATTTGTTGCCACTGGCGTTAGCAACATAGAGATGTTAATAAAAACACATTTTGAAGGAACATTAGACGGATTAGGTAATTTTTCGGAAGGAATGATAAATTTACTAGGGGGTATGGATGGAATAAAAAGCCCACATCAATATAAAGAAGGATACATACTAGCATATTTACAAAAAAGAGGATGGCTAGCTACAGGAACATACGAAATATCCACATCATTAGGTAATATGTTACCAGCAATAGCAGTATCAGTTATAGCAACATACTGTGGAGCCGGAGGAGCAGTACCGGAAATATTAGCAAGTACATTTATGGGACTATCAGCAGCAGGAAATGCCATGGAAGATGCATATCAAAATGGGCATGATAAACTTGAATCAATTATATATGGTTTATTTAATGGCGCATCAGAAGCAGCATTAGGATATTTCTTGGGTGGTATACCAGGTATAAGTCATTTGGGTAAAAATAATTTAACTGGAATAGCAAAAATAATAACAAATATGCTAAATGAAGGAATAGAAGAAAGTACACAAGAATTAGTTGATTCACTATTTAGAACAATGTTCTTAAATGAAGACTTCAATTTAGATATAAAACAGGTTGCTAAAGCAGGTTTATATGGAATGATAACAGCAGGAATAATGAATGGAGGCCAAGTGGTTTTAACAGAGGCTGGCGGTGCAGTAGTAGATGTATATAAAATTTTAAAAGATTATAAATTATATGAAGCTTTAAAAACAATAGATAAACAAAATATAGAAATTGACTATAGTCAGATAAATGATGCCAATTATAGAGAAAAGATTATCAAAATAGCAGATATTTCTTTAGAATACAATTTAAAATATGAAGATGCAAGTAATATTATTAATGCTGAAAATCTAATGGATGTAGATATGTCTAGATTGTCTGATAGTGAATATAAATCAATGGTTATAGAAGTTGGAAAATTAGCGTTATCGACAGATATAAATCAAATAGACGAACTTTTTTCAAATGGAAATATTGATCCAACGATGATAACAGATATAAACAATAACTTTACTGAAATACTTGGACCAGATCTAGTAGAATGGTTTCCTAATGACAAAGTAAAATTCGCCATATATATGAGATTAGTTCAAGCGTGCAATAATGCTAATCTAGATTTATCAACAATATCTAAGAGTACTGCAATACTAAGCTCCTTTATAGAATACTATGCCGATGCTAAGAATAATTTAAATAAAGGAAAATATCAGTTTACTGAAAATGCCAATCAATTCGATACATACCGTACACATGGTATTATACACATTTTTGATGTTTATACAATGAGTATTAATACTTACAATGAATTTCAAAAAGCAGGAATTAAGGGGATGGATATAGAAACTGTATCTCTAGCAGCATTAATGCATGATACTGGAATGTCTGGAAAACTTGAAATGGTCACTGATGAAAATAGTAGAATAAAATGGGTAGACATGTCTGAAGATGGAAGAATAGATGCTGCAAGATGGAGGGCAGAACACGCTGCTAATTCTGGAAGAATAATTCTAGAAAATGCAGGAAAACTTCGAGAATTTGGTTATAATGATATTCAAATAGCAGAAGCATCCATACTAGCGTTTTTCATTCAAAAAGTAATTCTGGAGTAAAAAAACTAACAAACAATGATACTGGCTGGTCATTTGCAATTAATGCATTAGCAGCAGTAGATTTAACAGAAATAAATAAAAATTTAGACAAACCATTTGATTTTAAGCAAGTTTTAATAGATAATGGAATAATTCAAGGTACAAATGGAACAAATCAGATACAAATAGGTGATACTGGAAAACCAGATACATACATATATACATATGATGAATATACTTTGAATAAAGAGTGGCTAGACAAGATGTCATATGAAGCATTAATCGTTAGAATAGGAGATGCCTTGACAAATAATGACAATGGGATATATAATCAATATGGTGAAAGGATACATATTGATTATGCTAATTATGTAAATCAAATAGGTATTCAAGAATTACTTCAAATGAAGGGAATTAAAGAATTTAATGAAAAATTATTTGAGAAAAATACATTTAAAGATTTAATAGATACAGAAGCAGCAGGTATAGAATATGAAATTATAGGAAAAGATGGTAACATCAAGAAAATGACAGGAAGGAAGGGATCGCAAAGATTTGTTTTGGGGGAAGATAATCAAACATATAGTATTAGAACAAATCCTAAAACAAAAAGTATAGAAGTAGTTATATCAATAAAAAGTGCTAATGATATACCGTTCTGTACATTATTTGCCATAAATGAAAGATTAGGTGAATTAGATTCTAGAGGACCAAGCATGTTTAAAGCAAGTGATACTCATAATCTATCATTGGTTATAGAATTCAATTCAGAACCAAATGCAGATGTAATGAGCTTATATGAATTATTTAGGGATACTAAATCAAGTATTACACCAATTAGAATTAGCACACCATCAAATCCATAATAATAACTAGTAATTTAGGAGGTAAAATGAAAATAGTGAATTCAAAAGAAGAATATAACGAACATAATAAATATAGGATTACAACATATGAACTTGATCAAGGCGTAAAAACAATGTATGAACTTGCAGGAGTATTAAAGGCATTTGAAAACGAGAATACAAAAATGAGTACATGCTTATGTACAAAATATATTGATGAAAGTACAGAGAACTATTTATATAATAGTATTGACGAAATGTTAGCAGACGCAAATAAATATCATGAATATACATATTTTGATGGTAATTATATTAATACAGATACGAATGAATATCAGTATGATATAGTTGTATATGAAAATAGTAATATTATAGAAAAAGTAGTAAATCCGAATAAGATTGAAAAAAAAAATACGAGTAGTAGAAAAATATAACATATAAAAATAGTCCACGAAAAAGTGGACTATTTTTATATGTAAATAAATATTTTTAAATATTTAAAAATTTTCATAAAAAACACTTGCATTTCATATATTTTTCTAGTATAATTAATCAATGTGTGACTGGCTTAGATGTGCAAAGTTGCTGATACACCCGGTAGAGTTGTACAATAACCATATGGATGTATCAGGTAATTTGTGCGGAGCAAGTCTATACTAGATATAGGCGAAAGGAGGACAAAATATGTCAAGCACAAAAGTGAGAATAAAATTGAAAGCTTATGAACACAGAACACTAGACAAAGCTGCTGCTAAAATAGTAGAAACAGTTAAGAGAACTGGTGGAACGGTTTCTGGTCCTGTACCACTACCAACTGAAATTCAAAAGTATACAATTTTAAGAGCTGTTCACAAGTACAAGGATTCTAGAGAACAGTTTGAAATGAGAACTCACAAGAGGTTAATCGATATCGCAAATCCAAGTAAGGAAACAATCGATGCCTTAGGCCATCTTGATTTACCTAGTGGAGTAGATATCCAAATCAAAACAATAGATTAATATAGGAGGAAAGAAAAATGAAAGGAATCTTAGGTCGTAAGATCGGGATGACTAGTGTCTTTGCTGTTAATGGTAAAATTACTCCAGTAACTGTAATTGAAGTTACACCAAATGTGGTAAGTCAAATTAA
>JAEEGL011610716.1_pt1 | contig 17360 bp, 16 predicted proteins | sample 9134231 | NCBI WGS metagenome assembly JAEEGL01 (sample SAMN16246548, study PRJNA631951) | gut metagenome | biome: gut microbiome; feature: rumen; material: fiber-attached | host: Bos | place: Iran: Karaj | collected 2018-10
CTTCTTCAGGCATAAACCAGCGGGGCTCAAACAGATGGATCCCATAGCCTCTTCCGGTAAGTGCCCTGAGAAGTTCTATGATCCTCTTCTTACATCCGGAAGGATTTGTATTTATGACCGTCATGGCATCCTGGGCTGTATCCCTGTAGCCAAGTCCCGTTCTGCCTCCCACCTCAATGAAGGATGCAAACCTTGAGAACATGACATTTATCTCAGCCTGATACAAAGTCCAGGTATTTATCATAGTATCAATGCCCTTTTCAGGACTTGTCACAAAATATCTCTTTCTCTTTTCATCCCAGAAATCAGCAAGCCTTTCATAGGCTTTATCCAGCTTACAGGGATCCTCATATTTCCTTCTGATGGCTTTTGCCTCTTCATATCCGCCCTCTCCAAGGAAGAATATGAGTCTTTTTGCATCTCCGCTCTCCAGCTTTATCTTTTTCATAAGACCGGCACAGTGGTTTCCGCCCTTCTCACATGAGCCTGCCATAATACCGTTTTCAACTGCCCGGGGATTGCTCTCCGTGTTATAGGTTCCTATAAAGCTGTCCCTGAGGCACTCAAATCCATCGGGCTCAAAATCAGCCGTAAAATACTGATAGCCCTCTTCCTCGTAAAACAGATCATAGAGGATCGTCCCATCTTTATACTCAGAACCGGCACAGTAAAGGCTCATCTGATAGTTCTGGTTGTCTATGGGAATCTGATGAAAAGAAAACTCGGCATAGGAAAAGACGCTTAAGTCCCTTGCCCTGTCACTGTCATTTCTTATAGTCACATCCCATATGAGAGCCTTGTCCCCGATGGGGATGGATAGCTTCTCTGACGCGTATATTCCCTTATACTCACACTCGTAGGTGGTTACGCTAAGGCCGTGTCTTGTGGTGTACTTCGCCTCATCAAGGCTCTTTCCCACCGGCTGCCAGGAGATACTGAAGTAGTCTCCGTCCTCGTTGTCCCTTATATAAACGTAGTCTCCTGGTCTGTCTATGGGTATGGCATTAGCCCTGAACCTGGTTATCCTGTGATACTCCGGTGACTTATAAAAGAGATATCCTCCCGCCGTGTGATTCACCACCGCGCACATATCCTCCACTCCCAGATAGTTTGTCCAGGAGGTTGGAATATCCACCCTGTCTATCACATATTCATTTTTTTCTTCATCAAAGTATCCGTATCTCATATCAATCCCCCATCTGTTCTATGTCTTTAGTTTAAAAAATCAGTCCCAAAATTAAATGTCCTATTTTGGCATCTTCATCGCCTCACGCCAAAAAAATACATGCATTCCGATCAGGATTTGTCACAAAAAATGATTTGGTTTATCATAGGGGTAGATTGTTAAGTATCAAAACGTAGATTTATTGGAGAATGATATGTGGATTGCAGATAATTGGAAAGATTACGAAGTTATAGATACCTCTTCGGGAGAGAAGCTTGAGAGATGGGGCGACTATCTTTTGGTTCGTCCTGACCCTCAGGTAATCTGGAACACAGAGAAAAAGCATTTTGGCTGGAAGAAATGGAACGGTCATTACCACCGCAGCAACAAGGGCGGCGGCGAATGGGAGTTTAATAAGCTTCCTGAGGAATGGTCCATCGGATACAAGGATCTGACCTTTAACCTTAAGCCCTTCAGCTTCAAGCACACAGGTCTTTTCCCGGAGCAGGCCACAAACTGGGACTGGTTCTCAAATCTTATAAAAGAAGCAGACCGCCCCATTAAGGTTCTCAACCTCTTTGCATATACAGGCGGTGCAACCATATCCGCAGCAAAAGCAGGAGCCAGTGTCACACATGTTGATGCCTCCAAGGGCATGGTCGGATGGGCAAAAGAAAATGCTGCATCCTCAGGGCTTTCGGATGCCCCCATCAGATATCTGGTTGACGACTGTACTAAATTTGTAGAAAGAGAAATAAGAAGAGGAAACAAATACGACGGAATAATAATGGATCCGCCTTCCTACGGAAGAGGACCCAAGGGCGAGATCTGGAAGATTGAAGACAGCGTATTTCCTTTTATAAAGCAGACTTCCCAGCTTCTTTCCGATACACCTTTGTTCTTCCTTATCAACTCCTATACCACAGGACTGCAGCCTGCAGTTCTGTCATACATGCTGCACACTGTCCTTGATCCCATCCACAAGGGAAAAGTCGAAGCTGAAGAGATCGGTCTTCCCGTAAAAAATAACGGTCTCATCCTCCCTTGCGGCGCAAGTGGAAGATGGACCGCTATAAACTAAATCATCAGCATGATCATTCGTTGGCGTCGATCTTTTCTCTTATCTGCTGCATTCTCTTATCAATCTGATTGATAAGGTCTGCACTGAACTTAAGATCTTCGCTGATCACTTCGGCATTTACAATATCTTTTTTATATTTCATCTTATGCTCAAGGCTGGCCCAGAAGTCCATCGCTATGGTTCTGAACTGTACCTCCACCTTCATGTACTCCTTTTCCGTGGTGAGGAAAATCGGTATCTCGATGATCAGGTGAAGACTTCTGTATCCACTGCTCTTGGGCTTTTTTATGTAATCCTTTTTCTGTAAAACTCTGATGTCATCCTGCCCCGCAAGACAATCCGCCAACATATAGATATCATCCACAAAAGAACAAATAACTCTGATCCCCGCAATATCCGAGAGACTCGTTTTTATATTCTCAATGGTAAAATCCACACCCTTGCTGCTCAATTTGTTGTAGATACTTACCGGAGTCTTAATTCTCATCTTGATCGCCTCAAAAGGATTTCTCTTGGTACGAAGTGCCAGTTCCTTATTGAGTACATCAAGTTTGGTCCTCACTTCTGAAAGTGCACAGTCATACTTCATCATGAGAACCTGAAACTCCTCGATCTGATCACGCTTTTTCAGGAGCTTTTCAACGTCCGCCTGAGTTATCTCTTCCAAGCCTGCAAAATGATTGGCGCCGCCTTCGATAGGGGTAAAGTTCATGTCAGAGTAGTCCTGATGATCTACTGCCATAAACTCATCTCCTTTCCGTTACTGCTAGTTATATTATACAACTTTCCCCCTAAACCTATGTGAACGAAATATTAATTTTTTCTTATAAACACAAAACTTTCACACTTTATGATTGATCGTTTACAATGTAATAAAATAGCGCACAACGAAAAAACCGCACGACGCAAGACGTCATGCGGTTTTCTCTCCTCATAAAAAAACCACTATCCCCTATATTCGACAGACCATTAGTCTATCATTTAGCTTCCGCTAATCTGTCAGGCAGATCAGCAAGCGAAACTACACTGTATTCGAGTTCTGTTCTGGGTCCAGCCAGGAGCTTAAACTTATTCAGAACTCTTCTGTAAACAATTTTGCAGCTCTCCTTGTTTGTTCCCACCAGTAAAAGAAGATACTGCGATGCCGAGTACTTACAATACGTATCACCCTGTCTAAGGGTTAAAGCAATCGCTTCCTGAAGAAATTTAGCTCTCGCCTCTAACTTGGAAGCATTTGTAATTCTTTTGCCTTCATAATCAACAATGTTCAGAAGCATCATGTAAACCGACTGTCCGCTTCTTTCCATATTGCGGCTAAGGATATGATATGCATCGATGAAGCTTGGAAACGAACAGTCATAGGCTCCGTTGTCGTTTCTTGCGACTGAATCGCGGTGCTCCAGGATACCATCCCTTATCTGAAGGATCTTTCCGGGTGTGTTGGTAATCTGACGGCTCATCTTCTCATAACACTCAAGAAGATCGCTGCTTGGTGTGACACCCAGCTCATCCGTGTAATACCTTACGGTCTCATCATACACTGCGTAGGCATCCTTGAAGGACTCCATTCCGATCAGTGCATTTATCTCCCCTATCTGCCACTCATCATCCGGGTACAGCTCTGCTGCCTTTTTGTACACATGGTACATAGCATCAAAGTCTTTTTTCTTTTCATAGTATGATCCAAGTGCAACTACACACTCTGCATACATCTTCTGAAGCTTGACACTTTTTATTATCAGCCATTCAGCCGTAGCAAGTTCAGGAAGGATTTCCGCCCTGTACTCATCAAAGGCTGCCCTGTAAAATGATAATCTGTCCGCTTCATCTTCTGTTTTTCTGGCCTTCTCAATGCTGTCCGTAAAGCGAAGAACGTCTGACTTGATCACAACTTCATCATCCGTAAAAAACACGCCGTCTTTGTTGACCACATATTCATGGTCCGGCAGTCCGGACTTTTTCAGCTGTTTATGCATCTGATAGATGAGATTGTTGAAACTGTTACTTAAGTTCGATTGTTCCTCTCTGTCGTAGAGGATGTTGGTCAACTGGTCCTTCTGTATGCCTGCGTCACCACTAAGCCACACCATTTCCAGAAGCTGAATATATTTTGCTGTCTTATTCTTGCCGATCGATATGTTCTTCCCCTCATAAGAAATCGCAAGTCCGCCAAACATATTAACTTGTATAGTAGTCTTAGTCCCTGATTCCATACATTTACCTCAGTGATTCACGGCTTCCTTGGCGTTCCCTACATAGTTACAGACGCTGTAGCTCTCGCATGGACCACCCTTACTGTCCACTCTGAAATTCGACCACTTACAGCACCAGCATTCCCTCATGGGAACCAGTGCTCCGTCGTCGGGCTCAAAGTGCTCGCAACAGTAATTCTCCTGTACGATCAAAAGACCCATCTCATCATACATATTTTTATTCATTCATTCCCCCTGAACGACAAAAATGAAATTTCCTTTTTGCAATTTTACTATAGCATGAACGGAAATTTCATTATGTCCTGTGTCGTACTTTGTTTATTTTTTGTCGCAGATTGCAGAAAAATGACATTTTGCGCCAAAATCAGCCTTTGACGCTGCCTGCTATAACGCCTTCAATGATGTACTTCTGTCCGATGAGATAGAAAATAAGTACCGGAAGAACACTGAGGAGAAGACCTGCCATCATTGGTGCATATTCTGCAGAGTGATTGGTCAAAAAGGTCTTTATGGCGATAGCCAGAGTCTTGGTGTCATTCTTTGTAAGGAAAAGAGATGACATCAGAAAGTCGTTCCATACGCCCATTGCCACAAATACTGTGACGGTTATTATTATGGGCTTTAAAAGAGGCATTATTATGTGAAAGAAGGTCCTTGTAAACCCGCAACCGTCTATAAGAGCTGCCTCATCAAGCTCCGCCGGGATTCCCTCCACAAAGCCGGAATAAAGAAATACCGCAAAGGGAACGTTCAGTCCCACAGCTATGTATGCCACCATCAGAAGATTATTTGAAAAGCCAAGGACTCCTGCGTATATCCTTACAAGAGGGATCATGTAAACCTGGAACGGTGCAACCATTGATGCCAGGAAAGCCATGAATATGATCTTGTTGACCTTCCACTTTTTTCTCGCAAAAAGATATCCCGTCATGGATGAAACGATCATGTTTACCAAAACCGCTGTTACGGTGATGAAAGCTGTGTTAAAAAGAGACTTTCCAAAATTCATCCTGTCTATGGCTGTCACAAAGTTGTCGATGTAAAGGCTCTTGGGAAGGGCAAAGGGATTTTTTAAAAAGTCCGCTGTCACCTTGAAGGAATTCACCACCAGCATATAGAAGGGCACCATGAATAGCAAAAGAACTATCAGCGTGATGCAAAAGGTAATATTCTTTTTTCTGTTTATGGTCTTCATGCATCAACCCTCCCTTTCCTTGTGAAGTAAACCTGAAGAAGTGAGATCACTGCCACGATCACAAACAGTACGATAGCCTGTGCCTGTCCCTCTCCGAAGTCCATACTGGTGAAGGCTGTCTGATAGATCTTGTAGGCAATAAGCTCTGTGGACTTATATGGTCCGCCTGCAGTCAGTGAAAGGTTTGTGTCAAAGGACATAAAGCACCTGGAAATAGCCAGGAATACGCAGATTGCGATGGTTCCTCTGATCATGGGTATCTTTATCTGTGTAACAGTCTGCCATGTAGTGGCCCCGTCCACCCTGGCAGCCTCCATAAGGTCTGCAGGGACCGCAGTAAGACCTGCGATATAGATTACCATAAGGTATCCGCTCATCTGCCATGCACTTACAATAATAAGTGCCATCAAAGCTCTTGTAGGATTGGTAAGCCATGAAGTCTGCATCCATTCAACGCCTGTGAATTCCCCAAGCTTTGTAAGCCCGAAGGAAAAGATGAAATTCCAGATGTAACCAAGTATGATTCCACCGATTATATTGGGCGTAAAGAATCCTGTCCTGAAAAGGTTCTGTCCCTTGATTCCGCTGGTAACCACAAGAGCAAGAACAAAGCCCATCAGGTTACTCAAAAGAACCGTAAAAAGTGCATAGATGACAGTCTTTACAAAAGCCCCTAAAAAGGCAGCATCCGTCAGTATGTGCCTGTAGTTTTCAAGTCCGATAAAATTAATCTTTAAAGCCAGTCCGTTCCAGTCTGTAAAGGTAATCCAAAGACCATATACAAACGGGATGATAACAACAGAAAACCAGATCAGAAAAGATGGCAGCCCGAACAGACTAAATTCGAGGACATTTGAAAAAGCTCTTTTCCTTCCGTGCATAATATTCTCTCCTTGTACAAAAAATGGGGAGGGATATTCCCTCCCCTATGAAAATAAAATCAATATTCTCTCTTTTCCTGGTTAGCCCAGTATGCATCGATATCAGCTGCAAGTTTCTTTCTGTCACAGGCTCCTGAGATGTATGCACACATATATGCTCCGCACTCATACCAGATGTCTGAGGGGCAAAGACTTGGTGTTCCGTAGAAGTCCAGTGTCTTTCCTGCTGCAATATAGGAAGCTGTGGAGTTTCCAAGAGGGCTGTCGATCTTAGCTGTGAAGTTCTTGAAAGGAAGAGCCTGACCAGCTCTCTTTGCCTGAGCCTCCTGTGAGTGGCTGTCTGATGTGATGTACTCGATGAACTTAAGTCCTGCCAGCTGCTGATCTTCTGTGTTCTGGCTTGCATCGATGCAGTAACCCTTAGCATATGAGGTCTGCAGATACTGGTTTGTAACATCATTTGCATCATCGTTGTGAGGAATTGGCATAAGCCCAAACTCAGCGCCTTCCTCAACAAGGTCTGCCATGTAGGTCCATGCCCAGTCACCCATCATCCATGTTCCGCACTTGCCCTCTGCAAGAGCCATAGCATCAAGGTTAACGTCACCAACAAGAGGATCGTTCTTGTTGTAGTTGTACTGAACAAGCATATCAAGGGTATCCATGAAGCCGTTGAATACGTCATTCTCAATTTCCTTTGTCTGACCGTCGATGATGGAATTTACATAATCAACACGTGCCTTTGTGTCACCGATGGCTGAGCCGTAGGTCTGGCACAGGAAGTGTGATCCCAGTGACCAGTTAACACCTGTGATGCAGGTTGCTGCTACGCCTGTAGCCTCGATCTTGTCAAAAAGATCTTTAAGATCGGATCTTGTCTTGATGGAGCTTGGATCAAAGTTTCCGCCAACAGCGGCATCACATACTTTCTTGTTGTAAAGAAGTCCGATACCTGCTGCAGACATCGGAACCGCATATACGGTGCCGTTGAATGTCATTGTTGAAAGAGATGCCTCATCAACATTTGAGAGCATTGCCTCTCCTGTGAGGGGACGCATTCTCTCCTGGTTCTCCCAGATGTTTATGGGATCCATAAGAGCTACCGTTGGTCCCTCGTTGCTGGCATAAAGTGCCATCCACTGCTGAAGCTGATCATCACCTGCTGCGATGTACTCAACTGTGATTCCGGGATTCTTGCTCTCAAAATCAGAGATGAGCTCCTGGTACATATCGTCCTTACCGGTCTCAGTGGTGTAGAAGGATATGCTTACTTCCTTTGCAGTATCCTGCGAAGCTGCAGGTGCCGAGTCACTGCTCTGGGTCTGGGCAGGAGCTGCTGTCTGATCAGCAGTCTGTGTACTTCCTGTAGAAGAACTGCTTCCACATCCTGCAAGAAGTGATGCTGAAAGAATTCCTGTCATTACTAAACTTATGATTCTTTTTTTCATAAAAAAATACCTCCCTTCTGGTAATCTTAGAATAAACTAACTACCAAAGAGAGGCTTTCCTATTTTTGTCCGTTCAATTGTCAATTTTTACTGTGGCAACAGTTCCGCTTTTTTACCCTGTTTCATCCATTCTGAAGGAGTGCAGCCAAAGGTCTTTTTAAAGGTCTGTATAAATGACTTGGCATTTGGAAATCCGTGATTCAGCGCGCAGTCCATTAGCCTTGTGTTATCGTCGTCCCTCATCTCCTCCACGCAGTTCATGAGACGAACATTCTGAAGATACTGATAGAAATTTCTCCCCACATGTTCCTTGAACATTCTGGAAAGATACGTCGGTGTATAGTTAAAATGCGCCGCCACAGTCGAAAGATCTATCTGTTCCATATAGTGCTCGTCAATATAATTGATGATAGCCTTTATATTGGAATCCCCGTCCTCACTGACTTTCTCTCCGGTCCTCACCTCGTAGACGCAATTGTCCCTAAGGAGATTTAACAGGGAAAAGACAAGCTCCATCTTTTTAAGATCATCCACTCCCTTTTTCTGGTACTCCCCAAACCTGATTATCATCTCTTTTATCCGGTCCGATGCAGTCTTACTGCCGGGAAGAGCGAATCTCTTTCCTTCTCCAACCCATCTGTCCATGAAGCTCTTTGATATCTGGACGCAGATGCCCTCGAAGTGATCCGTGGGTTCAACCCAGTGGTTTGAGTGAAGCTCCCCGCTGTTGACGATACACCACTGCCCAGCAGGCAGAGGGATAGTTGTCCCGTCGATATTCATTTTTATCCTGCCCTTTGTGGTGAGATTGAACTCAATATTCCTGTGCCAGTGAAGACCGGTAAAAATATCCGTTCCGTCAAAGCAGTGATTGAATATCCTGACAGGAACCTGATTGTAGATAAAAGCTTCGCTCTCGTAGTGCTCCGCCATCATTAACTCCTTTTTTTGCTAACCAAGGATGGTCTTTATGTCCACGCAGTCAGCCATCTTCTCTCCCCCAAGAGTATTTGGATGGAGTCCGTCTCCGATGTGGTAAGAAGCTGTCATAAATCCGGGCTTTTCACTGTCTGCAAGCTCCATGTCAAAGTCAAAGAACCCGTCTATCATTTCGCCCCTTCTTATCCACTCGTTCACTTCATTTCTTACTTCTTCAAATTTTGAGACCCATTCTTTTGGATATGCTTCATTTCCACAGGGCATTATGGTTCCGAAAAAAACTTCCGCGCCGTTTTCATGGGCCATGGAAATGATCTTTTTGTAGCCCTCTATAAGGTCTTTTGCATTGGTGGTGCTTTCTTTCCCCTCCAGCTGTATGGGATGCATTATGTCGTTGATACCTATAAGCACCAACACCGTATCCACTTCATCAAGCTCGAACACATCTCTCTCAAAGCGTGATACTCCCGCCTCTCCAAAGAAAACAAGTCTTTTCCCTCCTTCCTTTACAAATGTTGCATCCTCTAAAAGCCTGTTTCCGCCTATTCCGCTGTTTATCATGCAAACTCTTCCGAAGGCGTTTTGGTACAGCCTCTTTTGAAGGGCATTGGTGTAAAAAGACATATGAGTTATGGAATCGCCAAATGCAGCAACCACCTTGGTATCATCATCAGACAGTACCTGAACCGTATCAAAGCCCGTAAACATCTTCATCATATAGGCATTGGGATCATCCCTGATAAAGTCAGCCAGTATTTCAAAAGACTTTTTATCTGCTGTCACGTCATTGGTCGCATCCCCCATAAAGGCAGCGACCTTTGCTCCTCCATCGGCCCAGAAGCAGCAGATGGAATCTATGTCCTGTCTGTCAGCAAAAAACAGGCTCACAACCAGTCTGTCTCCCGCCCAGCTCTCATAGACTATCTCATCGCTCATGACTTCCTGTCCGGGTGCAAGAGTTATCTCCTTCTCTCCTCCAACAGTGAGTTCCTTTATGTCCACGAAAAAAGGTGCCTTATCTTTCCCGATGGTGGCGCTTTTTATCCTCAGCTCGTTTTTGCCGAACCTGTTTGTAAACCTTACTCTGATCCTGTCTCCGTCAACATTGTTCTCAAAGGAAACCCTCTGGGTAAGGTTCTCTGCATATGCTATATTCTCCCCGTAGCCTATGGGAAGATATTTAAAAGAACTAATCCATTTCATCCTGCACTCACCTCCATTTTCGTTATCAATTATATGAAGAATAAGCACTTATCACATTGCAATTCTTACACCGTCCGTTGTCATTTTTTGCATCTGGTTCATGGCACCTGACGGCAGCATCTTTTACATCATGTTCATAGCGTCTGCCGGCAGCATCTTTTGCCACGGTCAGTCATAGATGGATATAAAGACTCCGCCTTCTTTTCCTTCTACTGTTCCCGAAAGGTTTGCTGTTTCAAGCCACTTAAGTGCCTTGCTGTCCGTATATATCTTAGGAGTTGTCTTTATCACAGCTCCCGGCCCGGGCTCTGTTATAGCGCCGTTGTTCTCGATAAAAATTCTGCACTTCTGTCCCTCAAGGTCCGTCCCCTCAAGAACATATCTTGCAGAAAGAAGTCTCTCTTTTCCATGCTCCTGCTTCTGGGTATCAACTCCGCCGGGAAGGATTTTTCCCTCGAAGTTTTTGCAGCTGCAGTTTCCGTGAAAAAGAATCATGGCAGCAACTCCTGTGCTGCCATTTACTTCAATTATGTCATCCAGTATTACATCAACCGTAAGTACAGGTTCTTTCATCATTTAATCTCCATGTCCGGGATTGAAAGACTGTTTTTTGTCCCCTCAGGGATTCCTGCCAGGAATGAAAAAGCAGGATCCAGCATCTTCTCCCAGGTATCAAAATCGTGATTGCCCTTTGTCTCAAAGTATCTGTAAGGAACCTTAGCATTATCCAGGGTCTCCTTTAACTCTTTTACCTGTGAATCCACTGCAATATCGTGGTCTCCGCAGCCGATAAACAGCTCCGGGATAGTATCTTTTTCTGCCTCTGAGTAAAGCTTCATGATGTTCCAGGGGCTGCTTAAGTATTCTTCTTTAGAGCCAAACATGTTCTCAAATTCTTTTGCCCCAAAGCCGCCTCTTTCAGGAAACTCCATAAGCGTGTAGGGATTGGCTGCAGGTGAAAAAGCCGCAACCTTAGAGAACACATCCTTATACCTGATACCGTTCAAAAGAGCGCCGTAGCCGCCCATTGAAATACCTGCGATGTAGGTATCCTCTCTTTTGTCAGAGAGCCTGAACATATCCCTGGTCCTGGCAATGAGCTCCTCCCCGATGAACCTGCTGTAGTTGGCATTTCTCTCGGGATGGTCCACGTAAAAGCCGTTCTGTCCGTTTGGCATCACTATGGTAAGTCCCTTGAGCTCAGCCTGTCTCCTTATCCCCAGCATGGTGATGATTGTGGAATAATCTCCGCTGTAACCGGGAAGAAAATATACTGTTTTGTATGGCGGCTCTGCATCAGAGCCAAAAGGTCCTCTCTCCGGCATGAACACCGCCACGGACACACCCTGTTTTAAACTGTCAGATAAAAAATGCACCTCGGAAAAAGACATTTCAAATGCTCCTTTTATACTTTCTCAAGAACCCACTCAAGACCCTTGTGGATATATGTGTTCCAGAATTTCCACTCGTGGTTTCCGGGACCTTCCTCATAGATGAAGTCCGCTTTCTGCTCCTCAAAGAACTTTCTCATGATCTGGTTTTCGTTATAAAGGAAGTCCTCTGTTCCGATCGCCATATAAACAGGAGGGATCTCTTTCCCTGCTTCCTTGAGCTTCCTGTAGAGAACCTCGGGATTGTTATCGGAGTCTTTTGCAGTCTTGAGATCACCAAAGACTTCGCGGTAGTACTCATAGTTAGCCATGATGTCGGTAAAGCCCTCGTCCATCTTCTCCAGGTTATGAATGATAAGCGCTGAAGAGAGAGCCACTACTCCGCCGAAGGTCTCAGGATAAGCAAAGCCTGTATGTATGGCACCAAAGCCGCCCATAGAAAGACCTGCAATAAGAGTATCTTCCTTTTTATCGGAAAGCCCAAAGAGCTTTCTTGTGTAGTTCACAACCTCCTCACCGGCATAGGTTCCGAACTGGCATCCGGTAGCCTTTCTGTCCAGATAGAAGTTGTTGCCTGTGCTTATCATGAATACAGCCATGTTGTAAGCTGCTGCTATATCCTCAGCAACTCCGTTGTACTCCCAGTCACAGTCGTTTCCTGAAAAACCATGAAGAAGGTAAAGTGTCTTCATAGGTCTCTTATAATGCTTGTTTCCCTCAACAAGGATTGGGGGCATATCGTTGGGTATTACAAAAGATACATCCACCTGTCCCATCTGAGCTGTTGAATAAAATCTGAATCTTCCTGTTGCCATTTTTATGCTCCTACTTTCATTTAAATTTTCATGATTGTTTGTACCGAATACATAACAATCTATCACTCATTCACGTTCTGAAAACCATCTGCGCGAAATCATATATGCACTTGCGCCACACATTCCAGTCGTGGGTTCCATCGTAGACTTTTCTTGTGCAGCGGATGTTCTTTTCTTCGCAGAGCTTGTCATCCCCTGTGAAGTGCTCAAAGAACGGATCGTCCTTACCCATTGCCCTGAAAAATGTATTGAAGTAACCATTGAACTTATCTGCATCATCCAAAGCCATCAGATGAAGATTCTCACTTGGCTCATGTCCTGTCATATCGAGCTCACTGTTGCTTATCCAGTCGTGCAAAAATCCGCTGAATATTCCAACCTCTGAAAAGAGCTCCGGATGGTTCATTACTGTCATGGAGGTTTGCATGGATCCCATGGACAGTCCTGCCATTCCACGTTTTTCCCTGCATCCGCCAACGTGATATCTCTTTTCAATAAATGGTATCACATCCTGAATCAGCATCGGCTCAAAGAGAAGATGGTCCACAACGTGGTCTTTCTGCACCATTCCGTTGTTCATCACTATCACAAAAGGCTCAGCCTTCTTCTCAGCAATCAGGTTGTCCATGATGAGATTCACCTTTCCCGAATAAGTCCAGCCCACCTCATTCTCTCCATGCCCATGCTGAAGGTACATAACGGGGTACACCTTTTCTGGATTCTGTTCATACTCATAAGGTGTATATACAAGGCAAGACTCCCACTCTCCCGTCACCTGTGAAAAGAAATATTCTCTCCTCACTGATCCATGTAGCACATCCTTCAGATCATAATGCTCTGCATCCTCTGTCGGAAGTTCAATATAGTTATATGGTCTTGAGTAGCCATAGCTTATCGGCAAAAGAGCTTCCAGCGTATCTCTGCCGTCAACTCTGATCTGAACGCAGTTAAAGCCTGTCTTGAAGGGAAGCAGTATCTCCCAGATTCCATCTTCTTTTTCCTCAAACTCATAGAGTACATCCGCAAAAAGCAGCTGAACCGTCTTTGCTCCCTTTTCCATGAGCCTTAAGTAGTACTTTCCTCCGCGCTGAGAAATAGGATTTGGTCTCTGGTCATATGCAAGTACATCATTAAAACAAAGTGCTGTATTCATCTGTTACGAGAACCTTTCTGTGTATTATACTTTCATGTAACCTGCAATTTATGCAGATTTATGATTTCATTGCTCTACCATCATAGAAATTTCTATATCACCTAATTTCATAATTCCACAGATCAGGAGTTTTTACATAGGTCACATTAACCTTCCCTTCTGTCAGTTCTCCGAGCCAGTCGGCAGCATATTTTGCTCCCAGCTCCTCCCAGTTGAAGTGACCGATATTGATGCAGGCAAGATTCCTTCCAAGAGATACGCCGTCGCGGATATAACTTAACAGATTCCACTCAATGATCTCTCCGGGAAGCACCGCATCAATGTCCTCCGCCTGAATGGCTTTTATTATCTCTGTGGAATAATCCGTGTATACTCCATCCTTTTCTGTCTCAGGAATAAAAGCATTAGGATAGATATGTCCCACAAGTGCCAGCCTTTTTACTTTGCTGTCGGCCTTTCCGATATATCTTGTTCCACGAAGCCCAATCTTATCTATAAGTTCATTACAGAGTTCTTTTACAGTGACAGCCTCCGGTAGTTCGATGAGATGGCCAAAGGGAATCTTATTCCCTGCATCCACCAGATACTCTTCCCAGCCCATGTACTTTAATACTCCGGTAAAAATACTGTCCGGCCTATGGGCATGCATGTGGTCATGATCCCTGTAGATCACAATTCCGTGCTCCTCCAGAAGCTTCATCTTTTCATCATAGACATCGCATTTATAACCTGCTCTCCATCCCGGAAGGTCCGGTGTAAGGTAGCTGGTGGGCTCATGCACATATAAAAGATTCGCCCCAAGTTCAATGGTCTTATTTATTGCATCCACATTGGGCACCAGGGCAGAAACTATGCCGGTGCACTCTTTATCCGGATCTCCGCACTTGATACCGTCACATCCGTTGTAGGAAGGTCCCAGGTCAGGATGGTATGCGGCTACTTTCTCTAAAATCTCACTTATTTTCATATACAGTACCCTTTTTATATAGTTCTATTTTTGTCTTTTTCACAAGGAAGTTCTGCTCTCACTTTGCTCGCCAGAGCACGTTCAGACCTGGCTCGATAAGACCTCGCCTGGTCTTCTCAGTTCATCCCTTCACAGCGCCGACCACAACTCCCTTTACAAAGTACTTCTGCACGAAGGGATAGATCACCACGATAGGCAGGATTCCGATAACCGCCATTGACATTCTTACCGCGTTGCTTGGCAGGGAAATGGCTCCTGTGCCCACCGCCACGCTGGCTGCGCCGCTCTTTAAGTACTGGATGTTGTTCATGATCCTGATAAGCAGGTTCTGGATGCCGTAGTACTGTGGCTTCTGGATGTAGTAAAGAGCATTTACCCAGTCATTCCAGTATGTGAGAGCCGTGAAAAGAGATATGGTCGCAACTGTAGGAACTGCCAGAGGGAAAATGATCTTAAAGAATATTGTAAGCTCACTTGCCCCGTCGATCTGTGCCGATTCAATAAGCGCATCAGGGATGCTGTTGGCATAATAGTTTCTCACAAGGAAAATATTGAATGCTCCGCACAGATAGTTTGGAAGGATCAAAGCCCAAATGGTGTTCTTGATGTTGAACATCTGTGTCCACATCATGTATGAAGGAACTACACCTCCATTGAATAACATTGTAAAGAACACGAAGAAGGCCAGTACGTTTTTGTATCTGAAGTTCTTTCTGCTCATGGGATATGCGATCATGGTGGTGATAAGAACGCTGATGATGGTTCCCACAACTGTCACAAGAACCGATATTCCATAAGCCCTGAAGATTGTTGATCCCTGCTGCATCATGTACACATAAGCATCTGTTGACCAGAGCTTTGGAAAGAATGAGTATCCGTCCCTAAGAAGCGTCGTCTCATCCGTAAATGATGCTATCACTATAAGTATTATAGGTAAAAGCGCCATCACAGCCAATATGCCAAGGACCACCGTGGAAACTATCCTGAAGTTTCTCGCATCGGATGCCACATGCTCGGCATTTGCCACCTGCGCTCTGTTTATGTTCATTGTTTTTGCCATTTTCCTTCTCCTTTAGAAAAGCGCGTTGTCGCTGTCTACCTTACGAACGATGCCGTTAGCGGTAACTACAATGATGAATCCCAGAACTGACTGGAAAAGACCTGCTGCCGCACTCATTCCAACGTCGTTGAGCTCCATAAGTCCTCTGTAAACGTAAGTGTCGATAGTCTGGGTTGTTGCATACAAAGCTCCGGAGTTCATTGGAACCTGATAGAACAGACCAAAGTCAGAGAAGAAGATCCTTCCCACTGCCATAAGAGTCATGATGATGACCGTAGGCTTAAGAAGCGGAAGTGTGATCCTGAAGATCTGCTGAAGCTTTGTTGCTCCGTCAAGGCTTGCTGCCTCATATACGGACTTATCGATTCCAGCGATGGCTGCCAGGTAGATGATGGAGCTGTAACCTGCGTTTTTCCACAGGTAAACGATAGTCAGAATAAACGGCCAGTACCCTCGTTCCATATACCAGGCAACATCCTCTTTTCCCAGAGCATTAAGAATAGTGTTATTGATAAAACCGCTGTCGGAATTAAGGAATGCATAAACCATGTATGCTATGATTACCCAGCTCATGAGGTTGGGAAGCAAAAGAGCTGACTGGAAGAACTTGGTCCTTAAGCTGTCTCCCAGGGCATTTAAGAATATGGCTATAGTGATTGCAAAGATGGTTCCGATCACTATGAACGCCAGGTTGTACAGTATCGTATTTCTTGTCATTATGATGGCATCTTTAGTCTGGAACAGGAACTTAAAGTTCTGAAAACCATTCCAGGGACTCTTCCATATGCCTTTTTTGTAGCTGAAGTTCTTGAAAGCCAGGAAAATGCCGAACATGGGAATATAGTTGTTTATCAGAAGATAAATGATTCCCGGCGCTGCTATCAGAAGAAGCGGTCCTGACTTGGCGTATTTAGTTTTCACTTTGATCTTATTGGACTTGTTTTCAGACATCTAAATTTCTCCCTGTTTGCGTTGCTGCTAACTTGTATCCTTGTGCCTTTAAGCAGCAACCTTTTTAGTACTACAGGCCAGCAGATGTACTACCGGCCTGTACTTAATGGGTTTATATGTTAAAGAATTACTGTGCCTTTAACCATGTATCAAGCTGTGACTGCTTCTCTGCAAGAATGTCATCATATCCTGCATCCTTAAGAGCTTGTCTGAACTCTGCAAGAGCTGAATCTGTATCAACAGATCCGCAGGCAATACCAGGAAGATACTGCTGGATAACATTGCTTACAGCTGTGTACTGAGTCTGAACAGATGAAGCGTCGAAGGTGAATCCCATAGCAGGTGATGAAGGAGCGTTGTGGTTCTGCTCATCCTCCCATGCCAGTGACTCTGCTGATCCTGAACCCTCAAGTGGCCACTGAATGAAGAAGTTACCAAGAACACCGCAGGAGAGCTGTGCTGTGTAAGGCACTGTAGCCGCATCCTGTCCCTCAGGATATGAAACTGTTCCGTCTGCGTTCTTCACATAGTCTCTGCCCTCGATACCGTAGAGCATTGTGTTGATAACGTCTGCATCTGTGTATGTAAGGTTAAGGAACTTAAGTGCTGCATCAGGATTCTCAGATGTTGAAGCGATAACCTGTGCTACTGCGTTCATTGAAGATGTATCAAGGTAAGCATCAGCCAGAGCGATAGCACCCAGCTCGTATCCTGAAGGAGCAGAAAGAGATGCTGCTGTATCTTCAAGAGGATAGCTGTATGATGCTGAATATGCGAAGTAGCTTCCTGATGACATGAGCTCTGCTGCTGCAGAAGTTGTTGTTGCAGCGTCCTTCATGATGTAATCGCTCTTGTACCAGTCTCTCATAAGAGCTGCATACTTCTCAAAATCTGCAAG
>JAEEGL012340064.1_pt1 | contig 17360 bp, 10 predicted proteins | sample 9134231 | NCBI WGS metagenome assembly JAEEGL01 (sample SAMN16246548, study PRJNA631951) | gut metagenome | biome: gut microbiome; feature: rumen; material: fiber-attached | host: Bos | place: Iran: Karaj | collected 2018-10
CTCCTGTGCCGTCCAGTCTTTTGCTTCTCCCGAAGTGCATGTCAGCTGCATCGTTGCGCCTGTAAGTTCTGTCGCATTGGGATTGTTCTTCTCTGCGAACTTCTTCTTGCTGAACTTATAGTCGTATTTAGGTCCGGGTGTAGGTGTTGTACTCTTGGGCTTGTCAAAAGCCTTAACGATGTACTTGCTTCCATCCTTTACAACCGTAACCGTGTCATCGTCTTCGGCAGCACTTGTAATCTCTGTTACCACGCCGTCTTCCATCTTAATGGTCGATTTAGTGATCAGCTCATATGTCTTTTCGCCGTTCACAAGTTCAACCGTTTCTTCAAGGTTATAAGTACCATTAGGAAGCTTGAGGACTAGCGGTTTGTCCCCGGTTGTCCATGTGGCAGCCTGTCCGCTGCCGCTGATAGCAGGTCCGCTGACTCTTGCATTTGCCCAGTCAACGTTTACACCGGAACCAGCGGTCAGCTTCATTGAAGCGCCGGAAAGCTCTGTGTCCGGATTCTCGGTGTCTCTCTTACTGAAAGTAACCTGATATGTAGCAGGCGCATCAGCATAGAATTTGAATCCTGACTGGTGGATCTGCTTATTATTCCTATTTTCAAACGTTCTGGAAATGACATTACCGTCATGGGTGGCCTTGATAACAACCGAAGCATCAGGTGCAAGGATCGTACCCAGCTGTGCCGAGTTCTCTTCTTCAAATAAAACATTCTTAATTGATGTACCGAAATTCAAAAGAATATGGCTGGCAGTACCAAGAGATGTTTCAGTCTTATCAGGAGAACCATGATGATTGAACTTGATTCTGGTCTTATCACTACTCTGCTTATTCAAGTCAATAGTACCATCATTATTTGAATCCTTAATGTTTATTACAATGGAGCAATCACCTGAAGGAATAAAGTCAAAACCGTATTCATTAAGCTGATTTTCGGTAATGGTAATGTAGTTCATTCCCGGGTGAAGCTGAATCTCATAAACCTTCTGATCATTGGGCGTATAGTTGGACAAGACCAGATCTGTCTTATTTAAAAGGCTGTCAGACCATTCACCGATCGTTCCTAAAACTCTGTCAAAATTGATAGCGTTCGATGTCTGGATAACGTCGGCACCGCCGGAAATAAACTTTTCACCGTTGCCAACATTTACTTCCTGATTCTGGTAAGTCAAAACCCATTTATCACCGTCCTGAGCATAAGAAAGGTTCGGTCCTAAATACATAGGCGCAGGAGTCTCACCGTTCTTCTGCCTGAGGATCTCTTTATTCTTGCATGCGGCAATATTATTCTGAACGCCGTTGAAATAGAAATAGTAATTCGCATCTTCAGCGATATCGTGAATAAGATTGTTTGAAATATCGATTACGTCTTCAATGTTTCTGATCAGGAGATCTGTTGCGACCGTACCCTCCATATGCATTGTCTGGGTATAAGTCTCTGTGAAAATACAGAAACCGTTTGCCAATTTGAACAGAGTCTTTCCGTCATTTGATGAAAAATCGTCTATTTCATTGATCTTAAAACGCTTTCCGCTGTCATCTTTAACTTTGGAAGCGGTCATCTTGCAGGTCTTTGCAAGTTCATCTTCCTTGCCTGCAACGATCTTGCCTGCAAGAACTGCTGCAGCCTCTGATGTTGAACCTGCAACAACATAGTAATCTACGCATGAACCGTAGTTGGACTCGGGGAGCTTGACTCCCTTTTCATCCATCGCACCTGCGGTAAGAACGCCCTTAAGGCTTGCGGGAATGTACTTGGAAGCGTCAGTTCCGTTGTTGCCTGCTGAAGCAACGACCTTGATTCCCTTGGATACGGCGTCAGCGACAAGCGACTTGAAAGCATCGTACTGACCGAGGTCTCTCAATGAGATGGCCATGAGGATGACCTTGCAGTCTTCCTCGACGGCATACTGAAGAGCCGCATAAACGCTTGCGACGCTTCCCTTGCCGTCATCGTCTATCGCCTTGATCGAAATGATATATGCGTCATTGCTTTCTGCAAGGACCTTGGATGCCATTGCCGTTCCGTGGCCGTTTTTGTCTGCACCGTTGTCACCTACCACGGAGATCTTCTCGTTAGCGAGCGATGATCCTGTATCGATGATGGCAACCTTGGTTTTCGCGTTGGGATTGATCGTAACGTCATTAGAGATAACATTGCTGCCGCAGATCTCAACGTTTCCGTCAACGCTGTATGTGATCTTCTTGGCCTTGAAGAAGTCGATCGCATTGCCGTAATTCTCAATGCCGTCGAAAACGAGTACATATGAACCGTCATAGAAGACACCGCTGGCACCCTTCAATGAAGAGAGGTCCTTGTCGGTATCGATGATGAGTCTGTATCTTTCAGGGAGGGATGCTACGATGCTGACAAACTGTTCAGCGGATTTAGCAACTGTGATCTTTGAGGAGGGAGTTGTCTCAGTTGATTCAGCGGGTTCTGCTGATTCGGTAGTTTCAGTTTCTTCGGAAGTCTCGCCGGTCTCTTCAGAAGGAGCGGTTGTTTCTGAAGCATCGGAAGGATCCTGTTCTTTGGTTTCTTCTGTAGGTTCTGTAGAACTTTCAGGTGTTGTCTCAGACGATGTCTCCGGTGTAGTCTCTGTTATTGACTCCGAAGTTGCCTCCGTCTCTTTTGAAGTCTCGGCAGGAGTTTTTGTCTCGCTTGCCTTTGTCTCTTCGGACTCAGAAGCTTTTGTCTCTTCAGTCTCCTTTACGGGCTTTTTCTCTTCCGGAACTGTCTCAGGCTTGGTCTCCTTAGACTCCGAAACCTTCGCTTCAGTCTCCTTAGACTCGGTTTCTTTAGCCTTGGCCTCCTTTGAAGCCTCGGTTTCCTTAACTTCAGAAGCCTTGGATTCAACACTTTTTGCTTCTGTTGCCTTGGTTGCCTTTGTTTCAGTTTCCTTGGCTTTCTTCTTTTCGGATTCAACCCTGGTCTCTTTTGAAACTTCGGTCTCAGCCTCTGTCTCCTTTGTTTCAGGAGCTTCCGCCTCGAAAGCAACTCCCGTATTGGCTTCAAAAGCCGATGCGTTTACGCTGTAAAGAAGTGAAGGCGACGTGATCGTCACCACCAGAAGCGTAGCAATAAATGCCGAAAACCGTCTCATTCCCGCTCTTTTCATAGTTTCCTCCCCAGGAAAAATATTCACATAAGTAATAAATCTAATATGGAAAAATTAAATTTCAAGCATTTTTTAGAAATTTCTTGAATATATGATACAAAAGTCAATAAAATGACCTGCTTGTAACCGAAAAGAAACAGCCCCGCTCTTTCGAAGCGGGGCTGATCGTTGTCCGGTTGATCTGATCTCAGCTGTTGCCGTTGCCGCTGCAGAACCACCATATTGCAATGAGGATAAGGATAATGATAGCGATCGTAAGGAGAACCTTCGGTACAGATACAGGCGACTTGCCCGCGATCTTACCGGTCTGACCGTTGACAACAAAATTGAAGATCTCGTTGTTGAACTTGTAATTTGCGATCCAGATAGGCGCAAGTACATACTTGAACGTTACCTTGGCATAGTTCGTGTTGAAGTTGATCATATCGACCGTATCAGCATGCTGCCTGGTCTTCTCGTACTGTCCGATCTCGCCTCTGAGCTGGTTCTTGATCTGCTGCTTAGCGACCTGCCAGCCGTCATCCAATCCGACCGTATATCTTTCGGCGAGGAAGCCCGCAATAAATTCCGGAGAATAAGGGCGGATCTTTCTGAAGTCGAAATTCTTGACGGAGTTGATGTACGGATTATCGGTCTTCTTACTTGCGTAAACGACCTCATCGTCAATGAACTTCTCGTATATGCCGAAAACATTCTTATACTCGTAATATGTCTCGATCTGTCCGTCAGAGTTTGTTCTCTGGCGTCTGTAGCCGACTCTTAAGTTATAAGGCGATGTCGTCTGCGAATCATAAGTCCAGAACGGGAGATAGACGCCGCTGAAGTTATTTGCCTCGCAGGACTTTTTCGCTGCGCCGGGCGCAAAGAACTTGCCCTTGATCCAGCTCCTGAAGAGTTCTGATGCTTTCTGCTGTGATATCTCGAACGGAACCACGCCGCCGGGTGCCATGGCATCCTGAAGGTCGTCAACGGGCATTACCTGTGTTGAACCGCAGTAAGGGCAGCAGGAAGCCGTGTCAGTCGCATCGAAAACGGTCGTTGCGCCGCAGCTCTTACATGTAAGCGATTTTCTTGCCTGTCCCCAGTCGATGCTCGCTCTCTGCGTAGCGGTCGTAAAATCGATTTCCTCAACGTCTGCGACTTCCTCAGGTCTCGGAAGCTGTCTTGTGTAACCGCAGAATTTGCAGGTCATGGAAAGCGTCTCAGGGTCATATACGACTGTTGCGCCGCATCCGGGGCACTTCTTGTCGGTCTGTTCCATTGTGGTTCCGACGGCGACCTGATTGCCTTCAGCATCAGTATAAGTCTTTGTCTCGGTTACGGGTGCTGCCTGGACAGCCGATGCGCATACCGCAATCGGATCGAAAAGTCCGTCCGGGCCTACCGGATAGTCGGAAATCATGCAGCGCTGCCAGAGATATACGCGCTGGTTCCAGTCAGCGATAAGCTTATTCTTAACAGCCGCGGCATTCTCAGCCGCCTTCTTGGCGTTGCCTGCCGCAACTCCTGCCGCCTGCATCCTTTCCTTGTTTCCGAGCTTGTCGAACTTCATTACGTCACGGCTGTTCTGCTCCTGAACCGACTTTGCCTGCGCGATCTCCATGTCCAGCTGACGGCTCTTGCCGTTGAAAGCAGCCTGCTCGATAGTAAACTGCTGGGCGAAATCGGGGTGTGCTTCGAACCAATCTGCCGTTACGAGAGCAGCCTTTTTCGTCAGCTCCTCATCAGGTGTCTGTGTATCAAGCGCAGGAGCGCCCTCGGGGTGATTTGTCATGTAATTTATCGAGATAGTCTGCTGGGCAGAACTGACTCTCTGCTTAAAAGAATCAGGCAGTTCACCCTTGGTGATATTCAAAGATTCTTCGGGTGTGATAAATATGTAAAGGCCCTGTTTCGCGGCTTCTGCAGCGGAAACCGGTGCACCCGGCATAGAACGTTTCACTTGATTATTCTCTGACATAGCTGATCCTCACCTTATTTATTTTTTGTAGTTTAACACAATTCAGTTTCAGAAAATCACGAACGTCACGGAGTTGGGCTTAAGGCCGATGTTCGTCGAAGTGTTCTCGACGCCGCCGATGACCAGATTGTCAGAAAGGGGCGGATGAACGTCAGTTTTCGAGACGGATACGCCTGCAAAGCTGTCAGTACAGGTAATGTACAAAGGATCTTCAGAGCGGTTCATAACGAATACTATCTTCCTTGCACCTGTTCCCTGCTTGCCGAAATAGTCTCTTCCTTCAGACAGGTATCTTACGAAGGCAAAAGCGCCGTTTTCGGCCAGCAGCGTCTTATAAAAGCCCGTACGCAGGCATGTGTGGACTTTGCGGAGACCTGCGACCCTCTTGAAGAATGCCAGCGTCTCAAGCTGTTTTCCTGTCAGCCTGTTCCACGGATAAGTCCTTCTGTTGAACGGGTCCTTATAGCCCTGCATTAAGACTTCGTCGCCGTAATAGATGCAGGAAGCTCCGATATACGCCGTCTGGAACGCATAAGCCATCCTGGCAAGCGAAGCACACCTGTCGTAATCACCCGGATCAACCTCGATCTCGCGCTGGATCTCGCGGTCGTCAGTCTCGTTGGGTTTGCCGAGCATGGTCATTATCCTGGGAACATCGTGTGAAGACACGAGGTTCATCATGCAGTAATACGCCTCATCCGGATATCTCTCGCGGAAGCCTTCAAATCTCGAATCCGCGACCTCTGCGGATATATAGCCGCAAAGGTAATCCAAAATAATGTGCCTGAACGTATAACCCATTACCGAGTCGTGGGTATTGCCCAGCATGAAGTCGCGGTACGAACCGTAGCTGCATTTGTTGGAAGCATCCTCCCAGACTTCGCCGACGAGCATTCCCTCGCCGTCCGTCTTTGCCTTGAGTGTCGATCTCATCTGTCTTATGAAGCTGTCGGGAAGCTCATCGGAGACGTCAAGCCTGAAGCCGTCAGCGCCTCTCGAGGTCCATGTGTCGACCACTCCGTCTTTTCCGAAAATGTAATTCCTGTAAGACAGGTCGTCCTCGTTGACGTTTGGAAGATCCGGGAACCCCCACCACGAATCGTAATTGATGGCACCGCCTTCACCTCTGTACAGGTTGTACCATGAGCGGTAACGGCTCTCTGTGCCGTCCCTGAAGGCCTCGTAGGCGCCTTCGCTGCCGTAACGGCCGAACTTGTCGAAATATATCGAATCGGCTCCCGTATGGCTGAAAACGCCGTCTAAGATTATCTTGATCCCCAGGGCTTCAGCCTCGCGCGACAGCTCATTGAATGCGGATATGCCGCCGAGCATCGGGTCAACGTTAAGGTAATCCGCGGTATCGTAGCGGTGCGATGACCTCGCCTCGAAAATAGGATTCATGTATAAGATATTGATGCCGAGTTCCTTGAGATAAGGCAGCTTCTCCTTAATGCCTCTGAGCGACCCGCCGTAGAAATCACAGGCAAGATAGCCTGTCTCGGGCTTGCCGTAAATATCGACATCCTCGTTCCAGTCTTCGTGATAGACCCTCTCAGGCCTGTGGTTCGCGTTTTTCATCGCCTGGACAGAGAAGCCTGAATCCCTTGCAAACCTGTCCGGGAAGATCTGATAGATGTTCGCGCCCTTCATACAGTCGGGCGTGTGGAAATCCTTGTTGTAAACGGTTATCTGGAAAGCGTAAGGATACTTGTCCTCATCCGCTCCCACGCGCGGCGGTTCGCGGTAGATAGTTCCCTCACCGTTCTTTGTATCGGCCGCAGCACCGTAGTAGAGCGTCAGTTCAGGCACTGGAGACGCATCTTCACTTGCGTCAGAAGCTTTCTTCTCAGAAAGCCATTCCGGAAGTTCTTTAGAATCACCCGCGATCTTGAACCTGAACCAGTAGAACAGGATCGAAGGCTCATGAGGCATCATGAGATTAACGTGATACCTTGATGACCCCGCGACGCGGTACATCGGCTCTTCATGATAAGAGAACGAATACAGTCCGTACGTGTAGCACAGAGTAACGGCCGTCGCTTCTTTATAGCAGTCGAAAAACAGCTCGGTATAAGAAGACGCAGGCCTTGCGCCGAAAGGCGTCCTGTACTCAGGAAGGCGCGATGCATGTATGCACCGCGCCTGTGAAATGGCATTCAGATTGTCTGTCCCGAAAGACTCCATCAATCCTTCTTCTCCTCGGGTTTAACTTCTTTCGGAGCTTCAGGCTTCTTGGCAGCCGGCTTTTTCGCAGCGGGTTTCTTGGCTGCGGGCTTCTTGGCGGGAGCCTTCTTCTCTGCAGGCTTTTCGACCTTGGGAGCCGGCTTTTTCTCAACCTTAGGTTCCTTCTTCGGAGCAGGTTCTTCTTCCTTGGGCATAGGGATTCCTGTGATCAGAGAATAAAGTCCCGCATACTCGCCGGCACTCTTCTTCCATGAGTAGTCGCCCTTCATGCCTGTCTTGATAAGTTTGTTCCAGACATCCTTGTGGTGACGGTAAAGGTCAGCCGCATACTTGGTTACGAACAGGAACTCGTGAGCGTTGATGTTAGCGAACGAGAAGCCGTTGCCCTCGCCCGTGTACTCGTTATAAGGCGTTACAGTGTCCTTGAGACCGCCTGTCTCACGGACAACGGGAACAGTACCGTAAGCCATCGAGACGAGCTGTGACAGTCCGCAGGGCTCGAAAAGGCTGGGCATCAGGAAGATGTCCGCACCTGCATAGATCGTATGAGCAAGTCCGCTGTCGAAATCGATACATGCGCACATCTTGCCGTGGTTGCGGTTCGCGATGTCGGTAAGAGCTCTCTCGTAGTAAGGATCGCCCGTTCCGAGGATAACGATCTGCATTCCGTCGTAGAGCATTTCCTCAAGGACGTAAAGCAGGAGGTCAAGACCCTTCTGGTCAACGAGACGTGAGATCATGGCGCAAAGAGGAGCACCGGGATTAACGTCAAGACCAAGCTGTTCCTGCAGGGATTTCTTGCAGGCAGCCTTGCCCTTCTCGTAATCCTTGATCGTGTATTTCATCGGGATTTTGTTATCGTTCGAAGGATCGTACTCCTGTTCGTTGATTCCGTTCAGGATGCCGGAGACCTTGTAAGCGTACTTCTGGAGCGTGCCGTTAAGGCCTTCGCCGTAGTAGTCGGTCATGATCTCATAAGCATACGTCGGAGATACCGTCGTGACTGAATTCGAGAATACGATGCCGGCCTTCATGAAATTGATGGCCTTATCCTTGATGCAGAAATCGTCTCTAAGATACTCATCGGGAAGATCGAGCATCTCACGTACGACATCAGTCGAATGAACGCCCTGATACTTCAGGTTGTGGATCGTGTAAACGGTCTGTACGTCGTTGTGATAGCCGTGCTTCTTGAAGTGGCAGTCAAGCAGCATGGGCATCATGCCGGTCTGCCAGTCGTTGCAGTGCAGAACGTTCGGCTCAAAATTCATGAAGTCTCCCATGAAGTCGAGTACCGCGCGCTGATAGAAGCAATAACGCTCGATATCGAAAACATAATCGACGTAGATCTGATCAAAGTTGAAATAGTACTCATTGTCGACGAAGTAGAATGTAACTCCGTTCAGCTCCATTGAGAACAATCCCGCATAGAGGGAACGCCAGCCCATATGGACCATCTTCCAACCGAGGAACTGAAGCCTGTCGTTGTACTTGACCTTGATCTTTTTGTACAGCGGGATGATGACTCTTGCATCTACCCCCTGCTTGTTCAACTCAACCGGAAGGCTTCCGACAACGTCTGCTAAGCCTCCGACCTTGACGAACGGACTGCACTCGGATGAAGCGAGTAAAACTTTGATCGTTTTTTCCATATCAGATACCTGCTCCCTTTCCTATGACGATGGGGTAATCGGGGTGACCTACAAGGCGCACGCCCGGCCTGACGAAGGCGTTCTTGTCGAGGATCACGTTCTCAAGATGGCAGTTCTCGGAAATGTGCGAGTCCTGCATGATAACGCAGTTCTTGACCGTCGTGTTTTTCGCTATTGTAACGCTTCTGAACAATACGGATTCTTCAACCTTACCGTAGATGCGGCAACCGTCGGATACGATCGAATTGCACATGTCTGCGTTGTCGAAATAAAGTGTAGGCGCTTCGTCCTTGACCTTCGTGTAGATCGGATCGCCGCTCCAGAACAGGTTGTTCCTGACAGAATCCTGAATGAGAGACATCGAAGCGTTGAAGTATGTCTGAACGCTGTTGATCCTCAAAGCGACGCCGGAATACTCAAATCCGTGAACCTTGAGCTCATCGAACATCTTTACGATGGAATGGATTCCGAAGTGCTGCTGTCCGTGTGCCATCTGGCGCGCGAGAATGTCGATCAGGAGGTCTCTTCTCAGGCAGAGGATGCCGAGTGAAGACTTGGTCGAAGCAGCCTTCGGAGGATTGTAGAGCATGTCTCTTACAAAGCCGTCCTCATCGATGTCCAAGATGTATGAAGGGCTGCCGAACTTCGTGCCGTCACGGTTGTACATAACGGAGATGTCAGCGCCTGCTTCCTCATGTGACTTTATGAATGCATCGAATGTCGTGTTGAGGATGATGTTGCAGCCGGTCACGATGATGTATGTCGTGCGTGACTGTCTCAGGAAGTCCATGATGCCCGTAAGCTCTTCATCGGAATTGATTCCCGTAGCCTCTGAATTGACATAAGGAGGCAGAATGTGAAGACCGTCGTTCTTACGGTCGAGAGACCACGCACCGCCGGTTCCCGTATGGTCCATCAGAGATTTGTATTTGTTGTAAGTCAGAAGTCCGATGTTCTTGATACCGGTATTGACCATGTTCGAGAGCATGAAGTCTATGATCCTGTATCTGCCGCCGAAAGGCATTGCGGAAAGAGCACGCGGATTGGAGAGCTCGCCTAATGATATTTTCTTGTTGTCGGCTAATATCAAGCCCATTGCGTTGTTAAACATATATCAATCTCCTTTTCCTGTCCTCATACCCTGAAGGTGGATTCGATGACGTTCTCTTCATCAGAGACTTCAACATCGGTATCCACCATGCTGTTGCCCGGAATGGTCGCGCCGTCCTTGATCTTCAGGCCGCGCTCGAAAACGCAGATGCCTTCGGAGCAAAGCTTCTTATTGGAGTAAGCACCCTCTCCTTCAACATGGCTGCCGGCGTTGACTTCCTTGCCGATGATGGTCCCGAAATCAACGATGCAGCGCTCAAGGTGAGCACCTTCCTTTACCACAACGCCCGGCATCAGTACGCAGTCTTTTACGATGGCGCCCTTCTCAACGATAACGGATTCGGAAAGAACCGAATGCTCAACGTCGCCGAAGATGCGGCATCCGTCTGTAAGAGCGGTGTTCTTAACCTTTGCGCCGCTTCCGATGAAGTGTGAAGGCTTGACCGGGTTCCTTGAGAAGATCTTCCATGATCTGTCGACGAGGTTGATCTCTTCAGGCTTATCCAGGATGTCCATATTGGTCTCCCAGAGAGAACTGATAGTTCCGACATCCTTCCAGTAACCGGAGAATCTGTATGCGCAGAGCTTTCTGCCCTGGGCAAGAAGGTTCGGGACAATGTTCTTACCGAAGTCGTTGCTCGAGTTCGGATCTGCCTCATCATCGATAAGCGCCTGTCTTAATACATCCCAGGTGAAAATATAGACACCCATCGATGCAAGATTGCTCTTGGGTTTAGCGGGCTTCTCGTCGAATTCCTCGATGACGTCATCTTCCTTGGTGTTGAGGATGCCGAATCTCGGAGCCTCTTCCCACGGTACCTCATAAACCGCGATGGTAGCATCAGCGCCCTTGTCGATATGGGCCTTGAGCATTGCGGCGTAGTCCATCTTGTAGATGTGGTCACCGGAGAGGATGACAATGTACTTGGGATTGTTATCGTCGATAAAGCTCATGTTCTGATAAATCGCGTTTGCGGTTCCCTTGTACCAGGACGAGCCGCCTGCCGTCTGATAAGGCGGAAGGATATATGCGCCGGCATTGTTACGGTCGAGGTCCCACGGATGTCCGTTACCTACGTACGTGTTGAGTGCGAGCGGCTGGTACTGTGTAAGAACGCCTACGATCTCGATTCCTGAGTTAACGCAGTTTGAGAGTGGAAAATCGATGATCCTGTAACGGCTTCCGAACGGAACGGCAGGCTTAGCGATCGTCTTCGTCAAGACGCCGAGCCTGCTTCCCTGTCCGCCTGCGAGTATCATCGCAACGACTTCAGTCTTAGCCATAATGATATTACCTCCGGTTTATTCGTTTACTTTTTTGCTTTGTCAGTTGCCTTAGCGGTCTTTTTCGCTGCAGGCTTTTTCGCCGCGGGCTTAGCAGCTTTCTTTGCCGCCGGCTTCGCAGCTGGTTTCTTGGCTGCGGGTTTCTTGGCTGCGGGTTTCTTTGCCGCAGGCTTCTTCTCAGCCGGCTTCTTTGCTGCCTTCTTCGGCTTGGAATCTTTGACCTTCATGAAGTAGATTCCGGCGAGAGGCGGCAGGTTGACCGAGATGTGATACGGCTTGCCGCTCATCGGCTCGTCGATCGCCTCGAAGCATCCCATCGCATCGGTTCCCGTAGGATATCCCGAACCGCCGTGGCTCATGTCGTCCGTATTGAAAACGATACGGTATGTTCCGAGCTCATAGACAGGGATGTTGTAGTCTTCGAGCGGCTGGGGAACCATGTTGAGAGCAACGTAGATATCGTTTTCCTTGGGGTTCGGCGAAGATCTCTTGTAGACGAAAACATTATTCTTCGTATCGTCTGCGGCGATCCATTCAAATCCGGCCCAGGTGTGATCGTCGATCCACAGCTGTGCGTGCTCTTTGTAGAATCTGTTAAGTTCGCTGTTGAAATTCTGAAGGAGCCTGTGTGACTCGTAGTCCAAAAGGAACCACTCGAGCTGCTCATAGAAACGCCACTCGATGAACTGACCGAACTCTGCGCCCATGAAATTGAGCTTAGCGCCCGGATGGCTTATCTGATAGAGCATCATGGTACGAAGTGATGCGAACTTGCGCCAGATGTCGCCCGGCATCTTGTCGATCAGGGAATGCTTTCCGTGAACGACCTCGTCATGTGAAAGACTCAGGATATAATTCTCGGCAAAAGCATACATCATCGAGAAGCAGAACTCGTCGTGATGCCAGCCTCTTGCGTAGGAATCGGTCGAGAAATAATCGAGCGTATCATGCATCCAGCCCATGTTCCACTTGTGTGTAAATCCGAGACCGCCGTCCTCAACGGGATGAGATACTTTAGGCCAAGCCGTGGACTCTTCCGCGATGAGCATCGCGTAAGGATAGTTCCTGCGGATCGTGGAATTAAGCTTCTTAAAGAACTCGATCGCCTCGAGATTCTCGTTGCCGCCGTACTTGTTCGGGATGTACTGCGTGCGTCCGTAGTCGCGGTAAAGCATTGAAGATACGGCGTCAACACGGATACCGTCCAAGTGGAACTCATCGATCCAGAACACCGCGTTGGAGATGAGGAACGAGAGAACTTCGTTCTTGGAATAATCGAAAACATAAGTACCCCATTCGCGGTGCTCGCCGATCCTGGGATCCGCGTACTCGTAGCAGGGTGTTCCGTCAAATCTGACGAGTCCTTCGAGGTTCTTCGGGAAATGCGCGGGAACCCAGTCCAAGATGACAGAGATGCCGTTCTGGTGCAGAACGTCGACCATGAACTTGAAGTCCGCGGGCGTACCGAATCTCGAAGTAACCGCATAGTAACCTGTAACCTGATATCCCCATGAATCATCCAACGGATGCTCTAAAATAGGCATCAGCTCGATATGGGTGTAATTCATTTTCTTGCAGTAATCGGAAAGGTCGATGGCAAGCTCTCTGTAAGAGAAGAAGTTTCCGTCGGGGTGACGGCGCCATGAGCCGAGGTGGATCTCATAGATGTTTATCGGCTTTGGAGCGAGCGCGTCAGTACGGTTCTTGCAGAACTCGTCGTCGTTCCAGATATAGTCGTCAGGATCGTAGATTATCGAAGCGTTATTGGGTCTTGTCTCGAAATGCCTTGCAAACGGATCGCCCTTCTCATAAATGCGGTTGTCCGCTCCTACGACTCTGTATTTATAGCGGTCCCACTGCTGTGCACCGGGAACCTTCTGTTCCCAGATACCGGTCTTTCCGAGCATGAACATCTGGCATTCATTGGGGTTCCAGTCGTTGAAGTCGCCCATGACATAGACCATTCTGGCATGCGGCGCCCATACTCTGAAAATGAAGCCCTTCCCGTTCTCATCCTCGTAAGGATGAGCACCGAGAAACTTGTAGCTCATATAGTTCTCACCCTTGTTGAACAAATAAGCAGCATCCATATATGTGCTTTGTGCCTCCCTTGCGGATATCGTCCGGCCGCCCGTTCTATACGCAGGCAAGCCGAATAGCGCGTCAAAATGTCAACGCTTCTTTATTATATACTAAAAATATGGAATTACCAACCAAAAACACAAAAAAACACGGGAACAATTCCCGTGTTTTGTGCAATCTTACAATTTGTTCACCCTGAAGTTTTTGCGGGCGAATACCAGCCTGCATATGATAAACGAAGACACAAACGCAGATATCGCGGTGCCTGCAGAGATTATCAGAAAGACCGGTCTTGAGATATCCGGAACTTTCACTCCGTCACCGACAAATGCCAAGATACCCACAGTCTGCTCACCGCTGAACCACATCCTCACGTACTTGGTGATCAATGCTCCGCCGTATGTCAGAAGGAGCCTGACTGCCGTCTGGAACAAGATGAGCATCAGCGCCGCAAATCCTATGAGCAGGCCTTTACGGCCGAAAAGCATCGACAGCGGCTGCATTATCGCAACTATGAGCATGGTCAGAGCCAATACGTGGCACAAAGCAGGAAGCGAAGGGAGTTCAACGCTGCTGCCGCCGATCAAAATCGTAAGAAGCGTTACAACGGCAGCAAACACAAACGAAGCAAGGATCGAAATAACCGCATTGAAATAGTGCGCGGTAACTAGATTCCTTCTTCCGCCCGGGAGTGACAAGAGCTGGTCTATCTCCCTGTCCGAATTAAGCGTGGCTATGGGAGCAAGCGAAGCAAATACGCTCACATAGATTATCGTTACCGCAGCCGGAGCGGTCGTCGTCTTAAGGCTGAGCGATACGATCATGGCGATAACGAGGATCAGCGAATAGCCGAGTATAAGTCTCTTATGCTGCTCGAAAAAGTAAGTCATGTATCCTTTCATGCCTGATCATCCCCCTTGTTTTCAGCAAGAACTATCAGGCACTGGTCGAGACTTCCGTCCTCAACTGCCAGAGCGGGGTAGTTTTCGAGATAATAGCGCTTTTGGCAGACCAGAACGTCATAGCCGTAAGGAGCCTTTTTCGAGTCTTTGACATACTCCTTATCGAGCTTGCCGAACTGTTCTTCCGTGCACTTGACCATACCGTAATCATCGGTGATCGTATCAGTGTTCTCATGGAGGACGATCTTGCCGTTGTCTATCATGTAAACATCATCGGCAAGTCCCTCAAGATCCTGCGTGATATTCGAACTGAGGATTATTGCAGAATCCTCATGCTTTTCCATATAGTTCCTGAGCTCGTCTAATATTCCGTCCCTGGCAACGACATCAAGACCGGACGTCGGTTCGTCCAGAATCACGAGCTTGGCGTCGTGCGTCATCGCCGAAATGAACCTCAATTTTGCGAGTTCACCGGTAGAAAGATTGCGGATCTTGCTCCTGCCGGGAATGCCGAATCTCTTCATCATCCTGTCGTACTCGGATGCGTTAAAATTCTTATATGCCGAGCGCAGTATCCTCTTGATCGAAGCAACGCTGTATTCACCGTTAAAGAAAACATCCGTATAGGCGATGCCTATCATCGAACGCTCTTCTTCAGTAAGTTTCCTGCTGTCTTTGCCGAAGATCTCGATCTTACCGCCCGCTCTTACGACATCAACGATCGCTTTGAAGGTCGTCGTTTTGCCGGAGCCGTTGCGTCCGATCAGACCGGTTATCATTCCTGCTTCTACAGTTAGGGAGACATCAAGATTGAAACGGTCATACCTCACCGAGGCATGTTCCATGCAAAGCAATGCCATTCCTACTTCTCCTCCATGATCATATCGAAAATGCTTCTGATGTCTTCATCCCTTATTCCTGACTGTCTGGCCTTCAAAACTGCTTTGGCCATATCCGTCTCGACATCTTTCACCTGTTCTTCGTATATCCTGTCTTTATTGGTCTCCGACACGAATGTTCCCTTGCCGTGGACCGTTGTGACAAATCCCTCTTCTTCCAGCGCGTCATATGCTTTCTTTGCCGTAAGGGCGCTGATCCTCAGATCCTTGGACTGCTGCCTGACAGAAGGAAGCAAATCTCCGGGCCTGATCTCACCGGTAACGATCGCAGCCTTGATCTGGTCAACGATCTGCTCATATATAGGCACCATCGACGAATTGTTGATGATTATGTGCATTGCGTCTCCTTTCCCGGCGAGTTGTTTTCGAAAAACACAACGGGCCGCCGTGGGTCCCTTTTTCCATTATATCCCACGACGGCCGTTGTTAACTTAATTTATGCTGCAACTGTAAGTTCTTCTTCAGTTGCGATTCCGTTTGCGATTGCCTTCTGCTTAAGCGTTGCATAAAGCTCTGCATATGTCGTTTGCTTGTAAGGCGCGAGGAAATAGTGACCTAATCCGAACGGAATGGATGCGAGAATATCCCATCCGATGAAGGAGAGCTGGAGCACGAATGTGCGCCACTTGTCGCCGCTCATTGTCTTTCTGCTGATCTCGAAAGCTCTTGAAGCCGAAAGCTCAGGATTGTCCGCGGTAATGTAAGGAACCATCCAGTAAGAATAGCTCTTGATTATACCCGGGATGATGAAGAGCAATGACCACAGGAACTCATAGAGATCCTTGAGGAACATATTGCGTACGGATGCCTTGTAATGGCCTTTCTTGAAGCCTCCGAAAAGATTCGTAAACTTCGATGTGCCTTCATGCAGTCTGTTGAAGTAATTGTAACCGCCTACCATCAAAGGATTTATGACAAGGATCGTAAGAATTGCTCCGATTATCGCGATAAACAAAAGAAGGATTCCGAATACCACAAGGATCATTCTGAGAGCGCCCATGAAACTTTTGAAGAAGACTTCGCCGGTTTCTTTGACATGATCACGGACATTGATCTTCTTACCGTCTACTTCAATGGTTCCGTCTTCGCCGGGTTTAACTTCCTTGTCTTCGACATATACCTTGCCGCCCTTGACTTTAACGTTGACCTTTTTGCCGCCGTCGATGCCGACCTTGAAATTCATATCGCCGTCGTTGTCCTCAGTGCCGGACTTCTCGGTTGACGTTTCTTCTATTTTCTTATCCCTTGAAGTTCTTCCCATTACAGTACCAAAGCTGCTTATTCCGCTGCTGGCTCCGCTGAAAGATCCGGAACCCCCTCCCGTGATCGTTAACAATAGCAACGTCACAAGGAAAGCCTTCCAATAATTCTTTGACAGGATTTTCTTAGCATTATCCTTAAGCTGTCTTCTGGTCCACATACTCTAACTCCTTAATCCTTTTCCTTAAAGTATTTCCCTGCCCGAAGCCGGCGCTTATTCCCGTCGCCTGCCTGCGGGCTTAGTATTTCCGGATGACCGAGATACCGGTCTGTCTCCCTCATCCGTAAACAGTGTATAACAGTGTTTAACTGTTGTCAACTGTTTTATGGTGTTTATTGCAGATTTTTTTCAATAATGGCATTTCAGGCTTTGGTTACAGCAAGCATTCCACAAACCCTTCCACTTTTGAAATTAAAAAGAGCAGGTTATGTGGAATTACAGGCTAATTTGCCCTTCATTCCACATTACCTTCCACTTTTTGATCGAAACATGGCAGATTCTGTGGAATGAGAAGCAAAAAACAACCCCCGCATCAAGCGGGGGCTGTTAATACTGAACTATAACAGTTAATTACTGAGCGTAAGCTGCGCCCTTGTCGAAAGCTGCCATGTTGGTCGGGATAAGACCGTGCTTTCTCTCGGGAAGGATCTCATAGAGTGACTTCTCGAAAGAATCTCTTGTGAAGCAGCCTGTTGCGGTAGCCATGCAGCCCATCATCGTGATAGGAGCAAACATCATCTTGCCGAGCTCTGAAGCGATATCGGAAGCAGGCATAGCGATTACCTTGATGTCTGTTCTTTCAGGTCTTGTCTTGATGAGGGAAGAATCGAGGATCATGAGAGCTCCTGACTTGAGCTGCTTCTCGAACTTCTCCATTGAAGGCTGGTTGAGGCAGATAAC
>JAEEGL014012789.1_pt1 | contig 17360 bp, 9 predicted proteins | sample 9134231 | NCBI WGS metagenome assembly JAEEGL01 (sample SAMN16246548, study PRJNA631951) | gut metagenome | biome: gut microbiome; feature: rumen; material: fiber-attached | host: Bos | place: Iran: Karaj | collected 2018-10
ACCATTATTTTACATTAAATAAAAATGCTACATTAATTCCTGGGAATTTACAAAAAGATCTAGAGCAATCAAATTATTTATCTACAAAAGATTATTATAAACGCATATTACAAGGTGATACATATAAAGAAATTGGTGAATTAATAGATTATGAACCTAATAATTTTTTCTATAAAATAGGTCATAACTATATTAGAGAAAATAATGGTCATTTTAGTTATGATAGACAATATTATCAAACTGCTGAAGATCGTTTTGAGGAACTCGGCCCTGCTAAAACTTTAAATAACGTTGAACGAGATTATAGCCAAAATTATTCATTTGTAATTGGTAGAGATTCTCCATTATATGTAGCTTATGGTAATAATAGCATAATTCCTGTTGGTTGGGTTGATACTACTGATACGACATTTTCTGGTGATAAAATTTATTATTATATAAGAAGATATAAACTTGAAGTTTATACTGGATATGAAATTGGTGATTCTATTCCAAATTCTCCAAGAATAGTTGAAAAAGTACCTAATTATGATAATATGACTTTATCTCAATTAGTTCATTATCCAGCAGATTTATATAATAATAATACTACTGTTTATCAAGAAAGAGGTAAATTATTTAATTTATCTTATATTAAAGATACTTTTTATTATTTTGAAAAAACTGGTACAGTTCGACCAGATATAAATGGACCTACCTATGATGTCTATGATTATAAAATAGATCATAATCAAATATATACGTCTTCGCGAAATTATTATATTGAAACACCTACATATATTCCAGAAGATGAAGCATATTTTTATTATCCAAACGCTTTCTTCTATTTTGAGAATGATGATGGAATAAATGATCCATTTGATTTAAATGCGATTGGTAGTAATAGTCCTGCACCAGGTAATTTGGCTATATTAGATAATGCTGATTATCCTACTTTAGACAGACATTATTGGAATATTGTATTAAGTGAACCAACTTGGGTATATAATCCAACTAGTAGAGAATGGATGTATATTCAAACTATTTTAGGTTGGGAAAGAGTAGAATTACGTTCTGTAACAGATCAATGGATTATTTATAATCCGCAAACAACATTATATGAATTAAGTCCTTCTACCCCTTCATTTAGATATTATTACAAAGCATCAGATGAAACAGATGAAATTTATCATATGATTCACGTTAATAATAGAAATGTTGTTTGTTCTAATAGGAATAATTCATTTTATCATTTTGGAACTAGTGATATAAATCAAATATTACATTATTCAACAGATGATTTATATGTAAAAAATAAATATTATTATTATAATGACCATAATGATTTAATTTTAGATGAAAGCCTTGAATTTACATCACAAAGAAGGTATATATATTATTATGAAAGAGATAATTGTTTATGGGATCCTAATAATGAAAGCTCTCCAGTAATAACGCCAGTTCAATTTTATGAAAAAGAAAAATATTATTATAAAGTTGGAAATAATTATGTCTTAGATACTAGAGATAATGTTCAAACAGAAATTACATATTATGAAAAAGATGTATATAGAGTAGCAGAAGATCTTTTAGGTGTTTTCTCAATTGGCTCTGCTTGGAATTCAAAAGTTACTGTTATTCCTTGTACTATTACTCTTGGTATTTCTGAACCACATTATGAACTTAGAGAATTTAATGCTCCAACAAGTGGAGATATTTCTCTTAATGGATTACTTTTAAAATATAGTAAGATGTTATCTGCGGGGAATAATTTAATTAGATCATATTCCTCAATACAAGGTACATTAAATTTATATAAAGATACTCTTAATAAAATTGATTATGAATTAGAACCTAACAAATTAATTACATCTGATTATTATGGTCGTATGACTACAACTAATTATTCTATTAAAGATTTATTAGATAGAATAGCTCAATTAGAAGCTCGTATTCAAACTTTAGAAAATAGTTAATTTAAAAGGGTTTGGTCTTTTTGAGGCCAAGCCCTTTTAATTGTTTCGACATAATTTTTATGATAATATAGGAAATTAAAAGAAAGGAGTCATCGATATATGTCAGTAATTTCTGCTACTGCAAATTATGTCAAATTTATACGTGGCACTCCGACTGCTTATAATAATTTGTTAAATAAAGATGCAGATACACTGTATTTTATTACTGCGGCCGGCGCGACCTCAGGCACCTTATATCTCGGTGATAAGCTTATCGGTGGTGCATCTTCCCTGACACAGTTAGGTGATTTACTTCTTACTACTGTTCAGGACAGACAAATTTTATCATATGATGTTGGTTCTAATAAATGGATTAATACAAATATACAAGCCTTAATAGGCCAAATGGGCGGAGCATCTGCTAGCAATAATGGTTCAGCAGGTCTCGTTCCTCAGCCAATGGCCGGAGATCAAAAGAAGTTCTTACGTGGCGATGGCACTTGGGCACCGATCGATTTAGGCGATGCCGCATTTAATGATAAAATTTTTGCTTCCAGTTCAAATGGAATTACAATTAAAGGCTTTACTGCTGCGACATCTGGGCAGTTAATGCAAAAGAATGATGAAGGATCTATTACTTGGGTTTCTCCAAGTAGTTTGACTTCAGACCTTCAGAATGCTGTAACTAATTTACAAACTGTTGTAAATGGTTTACAGGGTGGAGTTAGACGTACTATTGTTAATTCTATAAATGATATAAATGTTAATGCGGAAGACGCAGATAAGTACATTTATATGGTTCCAAATGGAGATAATACTTCTGGTAACCTTTATAATGAATATATGGTTATTAATGGAGCTGTAGAATTAATTGGTTCTAATCTTTCCGGTACCATTACTGGTTATGTTACAACTTCAACATTTAATGATACTATTGGAACTATTAACAATAGATTTAATAATTATGTTTTAAAAACAACCTATGCAGCTGAAGTTGGTGATTTACAACAATTACTTAGACGTGCTGAAGGTGAAACTTTAGTTGACAGAGTTAGTGAGTTAACCACAAGACTGACCTGGCACGAAGTTACAGAGTCGTAAAATCTTGAGGAAAGGAGAAGTCTTAGATGGCTAACGTATTATTTAAACGTGGAACCCAAAGTAATCTTACTAAATATTTATATGATTATACTGGTCCTGATAAAACAACTGCCGTTGAAGGGTGTTTTTATTTAACATCTGATACCAATAGATTATATATTGGTAAAGATTTTGGCGGTGCTATCGGAGTTAAGGCGGTTCCTGTTAATCAGGGTGCAATTCCTGTTGATACTGTTAATAATCTGCCTATCCCAGATGCTGCGATTCCAGGACAGTTTTATTATGTTGTTGGATCAAATATCCTTTGCGTAGCTGCAGGTGGTAACTGGGTTCAGGTTAACACAAATACAGATAATTACATTGGTGAAAAACAAACAGTTGGCACTTATGATTCTACCAATCATAAATCTTCAATTACTGAAATTTTATTTAATACAAATAATGTACGCATAGAAGATACTATTGAATATATTGGAGCAAATGGATTAGATGTTAGTGTTACTCCAAAATATGAATTAGCTAAATATTTTATTAGTGGAATTCAGTATTATACTTATGAAGATAGTATTTATTCAACAACTAGTACTCCAACTGCTCAAAATTGGCCTATTCCTAATAACCAATATTATATTAGACGTGGATATGCTTTAACATTTACACCACCTACTTATACATTAACTGCTTCTGTTACAAGTAATAATTTAACTCTTAATGTTAGTGATGGTGGTTCAAATAGTTCTAGCGTTACCATTAATCATGGTTCAAACATTACTTTTACTGAATCTAATGGAACAATTACTCTTAATGGTAGTGATGCTTATGTAGATAGAGTAAAAGCTGGTTCTGGAAACAGCCCTGCTTCTGGAGTTGCTTATAATGGTAATGGCGATACTAATGGAGTAACTAGTAGTACAAAAGGTTTTTATGCTCAAGTACATAATAGTAGTGGTGCTACTGCTGGTGCTTGGATAGATCCACAAATTAAAGTTGGTGGAGAATCTGCTTATCAACAAACAGTTCAGTTTGACAATGGAGTAGCAACTTTACCAGTTTATACTACTACAGAAATTGATAATAAAATTCGCATGTTTAATGCGATGGAATATCAAGGCGTTACTGATAGTAATACATTTAATCGCGCTGCTTCTAATATTAAAAATGGATATGTTTGGATGGCGCAGGATACAATTACTGTTGATCCAACCTCTAATCCACAATTAATTGCACATGCTGGAGATTTAATTATTGCTTATGGCACAGAAGAAAGCAATGGATATATTTTACCAGCTAATATTCAATGGCAAATTGTTACTTCTGGTGCTTCATTTGATACTCAACCAGTAGTTGATGTAAGTAATACATATGCAAATGGTATTGCTATTGGAAAGAGTGTCGCTGGTGGTGCTAATGCTAGAGTAATTCTTGGAGTATTCCAGGTTGCTGTTAATGGTACGGCTCAAGGAGCAGGTCAATACTTAGGTATTAATGAAACTATTAATGGTACTACTAAACTTGTTAGAATTACTCATAATGAAACTAACGCTACAACAAGTGCTAATTCAACTCACACAGATGCTAATGGTAATGACATAGTACATAGTGTTGCAGTTGGAGGCGGGACTGCTAATAAATCAACATTTGATATTCCTGTCCCAGTAATTAGTTATGATGCTGCTGGTCATATTACAGGTATTACTACCTATGCTTATCAAGTTGTTGATAGTCATTTAGCAATTACTCAACCAACATTAACTGCTACTTCTTCAGCAGCTACATCTGCTACAATTACAAATCAATTTAAAGCAGATGGTCAAAATATTACTTCAACAATGAATGTTACTTCTGATAGTATTACTTTAGGTGCTAATAGTGGTGCTTTAGTAATGAATATCGAGTGGGGAACATTTAGTTAATATAAAATTAAAAAGATAAAAACCTGAGAGGGAAGAATAATATCTTCCCTCTCTTTTATTATGATAGAAAGGAGACACAAGCTTTTATGAGTGTAAGATTCATTCCTGTTCGTGGAACAGAAGCTAAAATTAAGAATATGCCTTATGAAGACGGCGCTCTTTATTTTGCTACAGACACGAAAAAAATCTATCTTGATTCTGGAAGACAGAGACATTCAATGGGTGGATCGGGTGCATCCTTATACTACATTAATCAAGCTACAGTTCCACATAATGAAGAAACTGAATATTATATTCTTGGTAGAGAATATTTAGTTGATGAAAACGCAACTCCAAAAGTAGATGATTTACTTATTAACTCTGATGGATCTTTTTATAAAGTTGTAGAAGTTGATAATGATGATTTTATTTCTATAAGAATTGCGATTAGTGGTTCTGGCGGTGGCGGCGGTGGTCCTATTTCCACTCGTGATGTTAATATCACATGGGATACAAGAACTATTTAAACTGGTGCCACATATGTAGCAGGACAAACCTATTATGCTTTATTTACTCCAACAACTGAAGCTGAAGGTGATACGACTTGTAATGTAACTTTTACCATCACAGATGTTGCTAATGGTAATACTGTTACTACACTTACAAAAACTGGATTACCAAGTGGTGTAACTTATAAATTTGATACTAGACAATTACCAATAAGTTCAAATATTACATTACAAATTACAGTAACTTCTGATAACTCACAGTATAATAATGGTTTAGGTTATGTAAGAAATATTACTGGATTACGTGTTATTGAAATGAGTATTGCGAAAGATCCCGCAATTACTTATATTCCAATTGTAAAGCCAGAATATTTAAGTCGTTCTATTACTCTTAGTTACATTCCACAAGCAGAAGAAGATGTTCCATTAACACTTCATGTTTTTATTGATGGAAGCGAAGATTTAAGTCTTAAAAAGCCTATCCAATCTAGTAACTATGGAGTAGCTACGACAGTTACAATTCCTGGTCAAGAACATGGTGTACATGATATTGGTTTAGCCGTAGGTACTGTCGTTAATGAAGAAGAAGTTTTAACAGAACAAATTGTTTATCAAGCTGCTTGGGCTTCTCCAAACAATGACAATCCAATTATTTGGATTGGCAGTTATGATGAAACAATTATTAATTATGAAACTTCTTATATTAAATTCATGGTATATGATCCACAGGTTGCAACTCAAGGTGAACCAGCTACTATTATTCTTTATAAAGAAAATGTAGAGGTTAGTCAAATGTCAGTTCTTTATTCTGACACAACTTGGGCCTCTTGGGATATTTCTACTATTTATACCGTTGGAGAAAATAACTATTCTATTGTTTGTAGAATGGCAAGTGCGGATATTCAAAACTTTGTTACTACTGTTGGTTCAAGAGATTTAGGTCTTGTAGCAGAAGATAGTTTAATGTTAAATTATACTTGTGCTGGTCGTGTAAATACTGAAGTTAGTAGCCAACGTATATTATTAAAGAATCAAGTTTCTGGACGCACAGATCAAGCTGTTCTTTCTGGATTTAACTGGAAAAACAATGGTTGGAATAATGATGGACCAGATGCTGATGGTGTTGATAATGGCTCTTATCTTACTATTGCTAATGGTGCTTCTGTATTAATTCCATTCCAAAGTATTACTCTTAACTCTGGTACTAACTATTCATTTGAAATGCGTTTTCGTATTAGAAATGTTCAAGAGTATTCTACTTTGGTTCAAACATTACCAATGTATTTCTATGATATTGGCGATGGTACTAAATCCTCAGATTCAAAACTTCTTTCTGAAATTCAGTCTTTAGGCTTAACAGTTTGGAAAGATGAATGGGGTAATATGGTTACTGATGAAGAGCATACACAAAAAATCGTACAAACTGAAAAAGGTGTTGTATGTAAATGGTTAAGTGATGCTAACTATGGTTTATGTATTGGTTCACAGGAAGCATATTTTAAAACTCCAAAAGGCGTTGTTTCTGTACGCTATAAGGAAGATGAAGTTATTAATATTGCAGTAGTTGTTTCTAGTACAGAAAGTATGGTATACATTTATCTTAATGGTATTCTTTCTGGTGCGGATTCACTTCCAGAAGCTGGATCAACTGGTGCATTTAATATTACTAATAATTTTACAATTAATTCTAGATACTGTGATATTGATTTATATAGATTCCGTGTATATCAATATGGTTTATCAATGCCAAATGTTATTCATAATTATTTATCTGATATTCATAGTATTAAACTTTATGACCAAAATCAATTAACAAGTAATCCTACTGAATTATCTTATGATTTACTTGTTAGATATAATAATAATCACCCAGATGAGCCTACAATGCCTTATACTATTTGGAAAGTAACAGAAGGCACTGACCGCATTGGAGAAAAATTACCATTCTTCAAAGGAGATAAAGTAAAAGTTGATATAACATTTATTAATCCTCCTCTTGATAGAGCCTTTGAAAATGGTGAAATTGATGAATGGTATTATTATACTCATTGTCCAAGTTTCAAGGCTACTGGTGTTAATATTGATGTACAAGGTACTTCTTCTCAGGGTTATCCAAGACGTAATTATAAAACTAAATTTAAAGAAGCTACATCTTGGACTTATTATAATTTAATAGAAGATGAAGAAAAACGTGGTTCTTTATTTGGTAAGAGCGTAACTAAGGCTTATACTGTTTTAGATAAAGATGGTGTAGAACATACTGTTTCTAAGAAATGGCATGTAGATACTGAAAATATTGGTACTAATAAGTTTACTTGGAAGATTGACTACATGGAGTCGTCTGGTAGTTATAATACAGGCTTTGCTAACTTAATGGGTAACTTACAGCATCCTCTTTATACAAAACATCCACTTTCTGACATTAAAGTTAATGGTGAAAGTATATTTAATGCAAAAGATTTAAGAACTACTGTTTATGGATTCCCTGTTTTAACTTTCCATGAATATGCTACATCTGGTAATAATCCAACAAATTCTCGTTCTACTTATGAATATATAGGCCGTTATAATCTTAACCTTGATAAAGGATCAAATGAATATTATGGTTTTGAAGTAGAAAAAGAACATCCATATTTAGATAATATCTGGTATGAATATAAAGATCAAGCTGTTATTGATCCTAATACTGGTGAACCTCAAATTGATGGTGATGGTAATCCAGTTACTGAAAAGGTTATTGATAAAACACATGAGCATCCTTGGGTTGCTGATATAGCAGAATGTTGGGAATTAGAAGATAACCAAGGTACTTGGTGTTCCTTTAAATATCCATCTGCGGCTGCACGTGCGCTTGGCTTTAAGACGAAAAAAGAAGGAAAACCCGATCAGTTAGAAGTAATGTCTCACTTTGAATATCGTTATTCTAAATTTGATAAACAACTTGATGCTATTGGTGCTGAAGGTAATTATGATGGTGTAACAACCGATCCTAAGATTATTGCTGAAATTGGTACTACTGATGCTGAAAAGAGTGCTTATGTATATCGTAAGTATCGTAATTTAGAAAAGGTATTTAATTGGGTAGATTCTACTGACCCAGATAATGCGACAGATGCACAATTAAGTGCTCCTTCTCCAGTTTGGAAAACTCCTGTTGCTTATACTACTGGAGCTACTTCTGAAGGTATTTTAAGTTATATTCCTGTTATTAGAGGTACTCCTTTTGATCCTAATCAAACTTATTACTTATTAGATGGTACTAATTACGTAGAACAAACTGGTATTACAGAATTTGCTGAAGATAATAATGGCAATCTTTTACAATACTATATTTATGATATTAGTTATTATAATACAGTATTTACTCATGATACAGCTGGTTATCGTATTGAAAAGTTCCGTAATGAATTAGAAGATCACTTTGATAAAGAATATTGTTTAATTTATTACATAATGACAGAACTTTTACTTTGCTATGACTCTCGTGGTAAAAATATGATGCTTGCTTCATTTGGTCCTCAGAAAGCTCCTGTATATGAACCTGCCGCAGGTGTTACGGTAGACACATATTTAGAGTATTGGATCAAAGATGAAAATGATAAATATACACATCCTACTGGAGATTATGATCCTAATGAAACATATTATGATAATATGACACCATATGTTTGGTATCCTATTTTCTATGATATTGATACTCAGTTAGGTTTAAATAACTCTGGTGCTTACTTATGGGATTATGATGCTGATGTAAGTAAAGATGGATTATTCTCAACTCCTACAAGTGTTCTTTGGAATAATTTATGGAGAGCATTTGAGAATGATATTAAAAATAAATATCGTGTTCTTCGTGGATTAGATGATGGTTCTAATGTTGTTAATAGTTTAACTTATGATAACATAGCTGGTGCTTATGAATGTACTTCTTCAACATTTAAATCATTAGCAATGGCTGGTTTAAGACCTATTATTGCTATTGGACTTGATGAATATTATAAGTATTTTGCTACAACAACGGCTTCTGGTGTTGGTTATTTCGATACCAAAGGCGATCTAATTAAAGAAGCTTCACCAACTTATGCTTATGCTTGCCAAGGTGATAAGATCTTAACTACTGAGTTATTACTCCGTAATAGACTTAATTATATTGACTCTTGGTGGTTAGGTGGAGATTATTATATTACTCAGGTAAAAGCTTCTGAGTTACAATGCCGTGTATCTGCTAACAGATTTACATTAACATCTGATAATTATATTGACGTTTCAAATGATGCGGTTGCCGCACTTATTGCTGGAAATAGTTCTTATAATACAACAAATGTTAAAAAAGGTGATTATCCAGTTGCTTATTATGATTCTCGTCCTGGTTATAAATTAAAACCATTCTTAAAACAGTATGTAAGTTTCTTTACAGATGAAATTCCTTCAAATCCTGTAAAATATAATGCTGATCCATTGGCTGAAGCTGATGGTGTATGGACTAATGTTAGCCCAAGTATTGAGAATACATATAAAACTCAACCTGAAACTCCAAATGAACAATTAAATTATATTCCTGGTCTTGATTATTTATCTTCTCTTGGAGATTTAAGTACATCTTATATTTCAGAGTTCTCATTGCGTAGAGGTAAGAGATTATTAGACTTGCGTTTAGGTTCTGACGCTCCGGGGTATAAGAATGCAATGATTAAGAGCGGTACTATTTTCAATCTTTCTGGTAGCAAGAGTGATTCTGGAAAGAAATCATTATTACAGTTTGTCAATTTGACTGGTCTTACACAATTAGATAAAACTATTGATTTTAGTGGATCTGAAAAATTACGTGAATTTAGAGCATTAAATACTCAAATTCCTCGTGTTGATTTTGCGGATGGTGCTCCATTAGACACAGTTCATTTACCAAATACAATTACTGTATTAAAACTTGTTGAAAATAAAAATTTAACTCATATTCTTGATTCTAGACCAACTGTTGCTGTTTTAAATAATGGAGTATTAGCTTATGAACCTGCAGAGAATTATGCTGGCCTTTATCTTGAGGATATTACTGACTATACTGCGGCTAAAGCTGATACTGGACACACTCTTAATACTTTAATTATTGAGGGTGGCGGCTTAGGTTATGATTCTTATAAGATCTTAGAGAATTTAAAGAATCTTAAGTTAAATGCTGTTGAAGACAGAACATTACAAGTTGGTCTAACTGATGTTAAATGGACTCCATACACTAAAGTAGAACAAGGTGATAGTTATATTGCTGCGAACAGAGAAAAATATTTCCGCTTAAATGATCATAGTATGTTTGATCCATATGAATATACAACTATTTCTGATTGGAATGAACAGGTTCTTAATGAAGAAATTTATATTTATGATGAAACTGCTGACAAAGATACTATTACTGATTTAAGTTTATTTGATTTATTCTTAGCAAAATATAGAGAAGCCGATGAAGCAATTCCAAAGAGACCAAGTCAGTTCTCTATGAGAGATGCCACTGGAGATCCTTCTGTTCCTACTATTACTGGTACAGTATTTGTTAATAATATTAATGCTGCTGAAGAAGATTGGATTGATGAAACTTCATTAACTGATGTTTATAAAAAGAAATGGCCGAATTTAACGATACAAGCTGCTCATATTAAAACAGCAAATTTATGTAAATATGTTCGTGTTTATGATAATGGTAAAATAGAAACTTTAACTGTTGAACGTACAAAATTTTCAACACCATTACATCCGACTGGTAATGCTCCAACACAAACTTATTATGACTTTAAAGGTTGGTCTACAGAAAATCCATCTAAAGTTGAAAATCCAACAATTTGTTTACAATATAATAGTAATTATACTTCAGCAGAAGATATGTATATTGAAACTACTGCTTGGGATGCTTTAACATTCTCTCAAGAAGAAAGTGTTATTACATTCTATGCTATATTTGAATTACATGCTTTTGATATAACATTTGTTAATGGTGATGGAACTGAATATGTTGAAAAAGTAATTTTCAACACAGTTCTTAAACAACCTTCTTTAACAAACTTTATTCCATATAAAGATTCAAGTTCATTAGATTTTGATAAAAAATATGTACTTGAAGGATGGTCTGACACCGCAAATGGAGAAATAGTACCACTTTCTTCAATGAGAGCAACAAGAAATTATAAATTCTATCCAATTTGGAAAATTACTAGTGTTTATTCTGAACCATTAGGAGAAGAATACTTCAAAATTGTTACAGGATCTTATACTGATGTATATGATCCAGCAACTTATAGTATTTCTAATGGATTAAGAATTGAAGGATTAAATGATGGTATTCAATTAAAAGGAAAAATTACTTTACCTGTTAGAATTAATGATGTTCCAATCGTTATTATTGATAAATTATATAATAATCCTGATATAACTCATATTTTCTTTGATAGAACTAATGGAGAAAATTTAATAAGAGCATTCGGAAGTCAAACATTCATAAATAATACTAATTTAGTATATATTGATTTCCCAACTACTTTACGTAATCTTGCTCCTGGTTGCTTTATAAATTGTGCTAATTTAGGTAGAACAGATAATCAAATTGATTTAAGCAATACATTACTTCATAGTATACAAGAAAAATTATTTGCTTCTAATTATTTAGTGAATTTTGACACTGGCGTTACTATTGATTTTAAATTCCCAAATACTATACGTTCTATTAGTGATTATGCTTATTATTATACTGATAGTTTATTAACGAATTTAACCATAGGTTCTTTAAGTAAACCAATTAATAATAATATTATTCTTCCTACTGGAACGGCAGTATTAGAAAATTATAGTCAATGTTATTTTGATACAGTTACATTATATGTAACGCAAAGTGTTTATAATTACTTACAAACTACTTATGAGCAAGATAATGATGGACAAAATAATAATATAGCAGCTAAATTTAGTGTAACTGCAAATCAATTAGATATCCGAGTAGTTTCATAAAAAGGAGATAAAATATGAAAAAAGTTGCATTATATGAATATCTTGGAACCAATGGGACTATCTTATCTCCAGTTCATCTTGAAGATATTTACTATGTGAAAAAGTGGGAAATTACCGCTGATCCTGGTAAAGTATTAATGAAAGATGGAGAAAAATTCGGTCGTTCTCAAATCATTCCTGATGAAGAATTGTCTGAATGGAAAGAAGTCTAATCGGTCAATTTAGATTATATATATTAATCAAAAAGTGAAATAACTTTGAGATAAAAAATCGGGGAGATAATAGAAATATTATCTCCTCGTTTTCCTTGATTAAAATTTTAAAGAAAGGAAGATAAAGAAGTGATTACAAAAATTACTAGTGAAAATAAAAACCAATATAAGGTTTTATTTGAAAAAGCTTCAAATGTGCTTCAACTCAGTGGTAATGATACTATCGATTCTCTTGATAAATATTTTTCTGTACTCAGAACTTTAGTAATTGGTCAAGAAGATCCTTCTTATGCTTTTTTACCATTAGATGAGCCTACTTTTGACATTAATGCTGATACTAGAGTCATCACGATCCCTTCTGAATTTAGAAAAAATGGTATCTCTGTAAAAGGAGATCACTATGCTGAAACCCTTTATTTTACTATTAATAGATATTTTGATGCCACAGATCTTTATGATGATAACATTAAAATAATTATTCAATGGGAAGATCCATCTGGACAAAAAGGTGTTTCTTTAGCCGTATTTAAAGACGTTAAAGTACTTGCTCATGAAAATAAAATGTTATTTGGATGGGCATTAACTAATAATATTACTGATGCTCATGGTAATGTTAAGTTTTCTGTACGTTTTTATGAAGTTGATGGTAATGGTGATCTTTCTTACAGTTTAAGCACTTTAACTGCTAGTGCAGTTATTAATCCTGGTCTTGATTATCAATTTAGTAATGGTCAGTTAGTTGACGATATTCCTCTCTTTGCTGACGATGCTGAACATTTAAGAGAAAGATTAAGAGATAGTGCTTATGTAGACCCAACTGATACTCCAGAAGATGCGACTTGGGTTATTAATTTACCAAAATCAAGTGAGGCTGAAGGTGTCTATGATAGAATCGATCTTGATGAAAATAATGAATGTTCATTAACTGTAGAAGCAGAATCTACACAAGGTGTTATTACTTATGAATGGAAGTGGATTCCAACTGATGATGTTGATGCAAGAGCTCCAATAGGAACAATTGGTGACGTTTATGTTCAAACTCAAGACCCATTATATTCTGGTGAAAAAGTTTATTATCATAAAGTAACTAGAGATAATGTAGAAGCTTATGAAACATTTGGTTTTACAGCTGACACTCCAATTCCTAATGGAGAAAATGACCCAATAGTTTATGAAAAGAAATATGGTTTAACAGTTAGTCATCATGATGATTCTTCTCCAGATATTACTGGTGAATATTATGCTATTGCTTATAATCGTATTGGATTAGGATCTTCTCAAGTTAAAAGTAACCATATTATTATTCCTGGCCCAGATACACTTGAAGTACTTAACCCAACAGAAGAAATTAATCACGCTTACTTAAATAATGAAGGTAAAGTTACTTTAACAGCTAGAGCTACTACTGGTACAGGTGGAGATACTATTACTTATACTTGCGGTGAAGTGTATGTTGAAGATAATTCTGAAGAGACTTTAATTAATACTAATAGTAGCACAAAACCTAGAAATGTAGAAACAGAATTTTTACTTCCATTTGATGGTACTATTAGTGCTGCAGAAAGAGCTACATTTGACAAAGTTTATGCTATTGAAATTATGGCAAATCGTAATGGTAGACATACTAATCCACCAGAGATTTTTAAATATCGTGTAACTGATCAAGCTCATGAACCAATTGTTCAGTTATCTCAGGTTGGTACATATGCTAATACTGAAAGTCCAGCTTATTTAACTGCAACAGTTACTAATGCTGATGAAATTGCTCATGATGAATTCATTTATGAATGGTATTTATATGATCCTACTGATAATGGTAATAATGATCCAGAAGTATTTGCTATTGTAGGAGATACATATCTTGGTGCTGGTACTATTACCGCTAATGCAGAATATAATTTCAGTACTTTTGAAGCAACGGCTCAAGGTAGATATTATTGTAAAGTTAAGACTCGTGTAAATGGAAGCGATTCTACTTATTGGGCACCAACTCAAGATACACAATTACTTGTAGTTAGTGGTTTATAATAAAAAGGAGGTAAAAAAATATGGCTAATGAAAATACGATTTCACCATATTTAGCTTTGCTTAATAGCCTCCAAACCTATAGAGATAATGAAGGTGAGGCTTACCCTCGCGTAGCTAATTTATCACCTTCCGCAGATTCAATTTGTGATATAGATTTAAATTCACGTTCTATCGCATTACCTTCAGAAAAATATGCTTTAACAACTGATATTATCTATAATGAAGATAAAGTTTATTATCATAAAATAATTGAGAATGGAAAAACTGCTTATGTAGAATTTCCTTATACTATTGGAAGAGAAATAAAAGATGATGGTGAAGCTGTTTATGAGCGCTATTCCGGGTTTCTTAGCGTTCAATATGAACACAATGCCGAAATAATTTATTTCCGCTGTCCTAGATATTATGAAAATATGGACTTAGCAACTACAGTATGTGTTGTTGAATACCTCAACGCTCAAGGTCAAGCATCATTATACTGGGTTCCATTTTATGATATAGAACATTATTCAGTTGCGGCAGATGGTACTGAAGAACCTGTAATTATTTTCCCATGGGCAATTAACGGAATGGTTACTGCTTATGAAGGAGATGTTACATTTGTAGTTAGATTTTATCAATTAATGAATAATGGTACAAATTATTATTTTAATATGTCAACACAACCAACTGTTGGAAAAGTTCTTCATGGTATGGATATTAAAGGTGTTGAACCATTAGCTGATTTAATCTATGATGTTAGTATACAAGATCAAATTTTAAATCAAATTTCACAAGGTCTGCAACAAGTTGCTATATATTGGAAAGAAGCTACTTAGTTAGCTTTATATAAAAAAGGGAAAGAGTTTATACTCTTTCCCTTATTTTTTTTGACTTTTTAATTTTTTTATTGTATTATAATTGTATAGTAAATAAAAGCTTTTATAATACTAAAAGGAGTAATTTAAATGAAGAAAGCATTAACAACACTTGAAGTGTTAAATATTGGAGCCTGGTATAAACAAGCTCGTGAGAGTGAAAAAAAGCCTCTTAACTCTCTTCCTTTAAAGGTTCAGTGGATTTTAAAAAAGAATATGACAGTTCTTAATCCTATTATTGAGAATTTTACAAACCTTCAGAAGGAAGCTGAAGATGAATTAAGAAATAATTATATTTCTGATGAAAAATCTTTTGCTGATAAAGATGCTGATGGAAATGATATTCGCAAAATTAAAGATGAATATATGTCTGAATTTCAAGATGAAGTAGCTGATATGAATAGTAAACTTAATGACATTCTTATGGAAGTTACAGAAATAGAATTTAGTCCAATTGATGTCGATAAGATTCTTGATGAAATTGGAGATAAAGAAACACCTTTAACAGTAGAAGACCTTGAAATTCTTGAATTAATGAAAGAGGAATAAGGGCAAAATAAATTAATTAACTATTATAGAAACGTAAATTTCTTTGAAAGAAATTGTAAGATACGTTTCTTTGGTTGCAAATAATTAAAATTATATATATACAACGGGAAAATCTTACTATAAGATTTTCCCGTTTTTTTTGTTTTCCAGAAGAAACGATAAAATATAATGAAAGGAGGATATTATGGCTTTATTTAAAATTAGTAAAGGTACAGCAGCTCAATTAACTACTGGAACGAAATCTAGATATGCTAGAGAAGGTAGTGCTTGGTTTACTACTGATGATGGTAGATTTTATATTGATATAGCTGGTGATGGAGAGACAACAGCAGCTCAAATAGGTATTAATCGTATTCCTTTAACTGCGGCCACATCTGGCTCATTAGAAAATATATTAACTCTTGTTTTAGGAGATCTTGTTAATGGTACAATATATACTTATGATGGTTCAACTCCAACTTCAATTACTATTTCACCAAGTGCTATCGGAGCAGTTGATAAAACCGGTGATACTATGACTGGTTTTTTAACTCTTCACGCTGATCCAACTAATGCAATGCATGCTGCTACTAAACAATATGTAGAGTCTTATGCCTCTGTAGTTACTATAAGACGATGGAGTTAGGAGGAATTAGATGGGTATATATTTAGGACAAACTTTAATTCCTGGAATACGACTTCATGTAACGTCTGGTACTGGAGCAGGTAATTATCAAACTAAAACAGTTACTCCCTCTACTAGTAGTCAAACAATAACAGCTGATAGTAATTATGATGCTCTTTCTAGCGTAACAGTAAATGCAATTTTAACTGAAACAAAATCTGTTAATCCAAATAATACATCAATAATTGTTACTCCTTCAAATGGAAAATATTTAACATCAGTTACAGTAAATCCAATCCCTAATACGTATATAGTACCTAGTGGTTCTTTAAATATTACTGCAAATGGTAATAATATTGATGTTACTCAATATGCTACTGTTAATGTTAACGTTAGCGGAGGAAGTTCTGCTACTTTTTTAACTCAAAATAAAACAGTTAATCCATCTACATCTATTCAAACTATAACAGCGGACAATGGATATGATGGATTAGGAACTGTAACAGTTAATGCTATGCCTGAAGGAACTGCTGGAACTCCAACTGCTACGAAAGGAACAGTAAATAATTATAGTATCTCTGTTACTCCTTCCGTTACAAATATAACTGGTTATATAACAGGAAGTACAAAAACAGGAACAGCAGTAACAGTTTCTGCTAGCGAATTAGTTAGTGGGACTTTAAATATTTC
>JAEEGL014116475.1_pt1 | contig 17360 bp, 15 predicted proteins | sample 9134231 | NCBI WGS metagenome assembly JAEEGL01 (sample SAMN16246548, study PRJNA631951) | gut metagenome | biome: gut microbiome; feature: rumen; material: fiber-attached | host: Bos | place: Iran: Karaj | collected 2018-10
GTCGAAGCTTGCGTAGTTCGTGAATATGTCAAGGTTCGGAAGTCCTACGAGGCCGAAGAGGGTGTCTTCGCCGAGGAAGAGACCGAAACCGATCACGATGAATACTACTGTTCCGATACAGAAATCCATCAAGTTCTTCATGATGATGTTTCCTGTATTCTTTGCCCTCGTAAATCCCGCCTCACACATTGCGAAACCGGCCTGCATCCAGAAGACCAGTGCCGCGCCGATCAAAAACCATACGCCAAAGACTTTTTCATCGATCATTCCTAAAACATCACTCATAGTCCAGCACTCCTTTTAAGTTATTTTCAAAGCATACAGAGAAGAGTATATATCCGGAAACATTTTGTCTTAAAAGAAGAGTGCACTCTTACTTAAAACAAAAAAGGCGACGCATAGGGACAACTGTGCACATGATGCCCCTTTGCATCGCCTCTTTCCGATATAAGCCCGCGGCAGATCTGCCGAAGGTTTTTCTTCCCGAAAAAAAAGATAAAGCGCCTTAACCATTGTTAAGACGCCTTTGCCTTGAATTGTATACGAGTATACGCGCTTGTTATTTCTTTGTCAACCACTTTTTTAAAAAAAATTTTTAAACCCCGGAAATTACTGTTTTCTGCCAAGCGCAGCTTCAACAAATCCCATGAATATCGGGTGTGGCTTGTTGGGACGTGACTTAAATTCCGGATGGAACTGTACACCGATCATAAACGGATGACCTTTTACTTCTACAGCTTCGACCAGTCTCTCATCGGGAGAAAGACCACAGATAACAAGTCCACTCTCCGTCAGCTTATCCCTGTAATCATTGTTGAACTCATAACGATGTCTGTGGCGCTCATCGCAGGAAGAACTGCTGTAGCATTTCTCCATAAGAGTCCCTGACGTTATCTTGCAGGGATAGCTTCCAAGACGCAGTGTTCCGCCCTTTGCGATATCCTCAGACTGACCCGGCATAAAATCGATGACCTTATTTCTGCAAAGCTCATCAAATTCACCCGAGTTTGCATCAGCTATCCCTGCCACATGTCTTGCATACTCAATAACTGCGATCTGCATTCCGAGGCAGATTCCGAAATACGGTATATTATTCTCCCTTGCGAATCTGGCTGCCGTGATCATACCCTCTATTCCGCGGTCACCGAATCCGCCGGGTACAAGTATTCCGTCAAGCCCGCCAAGAAGCTGTCCACGGTTCTCGGCATTTACCGTTTCCGAATCTATCCACTCTATCTTGACCTTTGCTCCGTGATGGAAGCCCGCATGGGCCAAAGCTTCAACTATCGACAAATATGCGTCATGAAGCTGCACGTATTTTCCTACCAAACCTATTTTTACTTCTTTCTTTGCCGACTCTATCTGGCTTACCATCCTCTCCCAGTCCGCAAGATCCGGCCCGGCGGCATTTATTCCAAGCTCTCTGCATACAACATCCGCAAGATGAGCTTTTTCAAGCATAAGAGGAGCTTCATAAAGGCTGGGCAAAGTGCGGTTTTCGATAACACAGTCCTCTTTTACGTTACAGAACATGGAGATCTTTTTAAATATCGATTCCTCAAGATGCTCGTCACAGCGAAGCACTATGACATTCGGATGGATTCCCATTCCCTGAAGCTCTTTTACAGAGTGCTGAGTGGGTTTTGACTTGTGTTCGTCCGATCCGTGAAGATATGGCACCAGTGTCACATGTATGAAAAGACTGTTCTCGCGGCCTACTTCAAGGGATATCTGCCTTGCCGCCTCAATAAATGGCTGGGACTCGATATCACCGATGGTTCCTCCGATCTCGGTAATTACCACATCCGCGTCTGTCTCTTTTCCAACCTTATAGACAAATTCTTTGATCTCATTCGTAATATGAGGAATGACCTGCACCGTTGAACCAAGATACTCGCCCCTGCGTTCCTTGTTGAGTACATTCCAGTATACTTTTCCGCTTGTGAGATTTGAATACTTATTCAGATTTTCGTCGATGAATCTCTCGTAATGTCCGAGATCAAGGTCTGTCTCTGCACCATCATCGGTTACGAAAACCTCACCGTGCTGATAGGGACTCATTGTTCCCGGATCGACATTGATATATGGATCCAGCTTCTGTGCCGCAACTTTAAGTCCCCTTGCCTTTAAAAGTCTTCCAAGGGATGCTGCCGTGATTCCCTTACCGAGTCCCGATACAACTCCGCCCGTAACAAATACATATTTTACCGCCATAGAATCTCCCTTCTGAAACAAAAAAAAGGGGCGACTTAACCAAAAGGTTAAGACGCCTTTGTCCTTGAACGAAAAAAGTATAATATCGCAAATTAGCTTTGTCAATATCATTTTTCATTCAGGCCTGTTTTTCGTCCCGGTTCGGTATTATAAAGAATTATTATAAATCTTCTCAACATCGTAAACATCAAGCTTAACATACGCTCTTGTCGAGAGAGAGCTGGTTCTCACAGCTTCTGATGCCATCTCCCCGAACAGTGATCCGTCTATTCCGATCTCGCATAACCTCCTTGGCATTCCAAGTTCAGTGAAAAATTTTTCTGTCCGTCTGATACCCTCGCGAGCCGTCTCATATAAATCTCCCGGAACCGATACATCCCAGACATTATTTGCATACATCACAAATCTTCCGATCGTATCATCTGATAAAACATATTTCATCCATGAGGGAGTGAGTATCGCTAGTCCGACTCCGTGAGTAATATCATAATATGCTGACAGCTCATGCTCTATGGGATGAACGCTCCAGCCCCCTCCCTTTCCGAATGTAAAAAGATGGTTCAGTGCTATCGATCCTGTCCACATAAGGTTTGATCTTGCCTCGTAATTTTCAGGCTCTGCTATTGCGATGGGACCATACTTTATACATGTCTTCAATGCTGCTTCACTCAGCCTGTCAGTGATAAATGCGCCGTCGTTCGGCTGAAAATACTGCTCCAGGATATGTGAAAAAATATCAACAACCCCGGCCGCGGTCTGTTTTTTGGGAAGAGTAAACTGGTACGTGGGATCACAAACGGATAAAGTCGGATACAAAAGCGGATGATTTATCTCAAGCTTTTCCTTCGTCTCTTCATTGCTTATGACCGCACCCGGATTCATCTCGGATCCGGTTGCCGATATCGTAAGTACCGTGAAGATCGGAAGAGCGTGACTTACAAGGCTTCTGTTTAGGACAAGATCCCACGGATCCCCATTATAAAAGGCCGCACATGCAATATGCTTTGATGCATCTATCGTGCTGCCTCCTCCTACGGCGAGGACGGCATCAATCTTATTCTTTTTACATATCTCCGTGCCTTTTTTTACAGAAGAAAGCTTTGGATTCGGCTCTATTCCCGGAAGTTCATATATTTCAAAATCCTTAAGCACTTCATAGACTTTATCATATAATCCGCTTCTCTTTATGCTTCCCCCTCCGTATACCAAAAGAACTCTCTTTCCGTATTTTCCGATCTCCTTTTCAAGACACTGTATTTGATCCCGGCCGAATCTGATATCTGTCGGCACATGATATTCATAATTATTCATACCGCTGATCCTCTTTCTATTAATCCCGGTTTTTATTTCCTAAAAAAAAATCACCGTATCAAATCTTTGCCTTAAATCTGTCATACCGAAGAGACGTAAGATCGACATCCGTGTTACCTGTTGCTATCAGCTGAGCCAGCTGATGTCCGGCTGCCGGTCCGATTCCAAATCCATGCCCGGACATCGCACATGAGGTGTAAAGCCCCAGTACTTCATCGATCGCTCCCACAACCGCTACTCCATCGGCACATTTATCGCTCCATCCCGCCCAGGTCCTCACTATCTTAGAATCTGACAGCATAGGAAAATACTTCATGATTCCTCTACATATACAGGGTGCTGTCTTTGCGTTTGAGATCGGCGTTCCGTTATCCTTATTGCATCCCTCAAAACCGGAAGATCCGCCGAAGACAAAAGAACCGTGCTTTGTCTGATGTCCGTAGAAGTCTGCTTCGGCAGTTCCAAGCATCTGATCGAACATATGGGGCTGAGCTTCCGTTACAAGGCATTCCAGTAATGATCTCGTCATAGGAATATCAACACCTATCGTTCCCAGGATCTTTCTGCTGTCAAACCCGGCGGCAACCACCACATTTTCTCCCTCAAAAACATCCCCTGAGCCACAGATCACTTTCCTTACTCTGCCTTTAATGATGCGAAGTTCCTCGACTTTTTCTCCGGAAATGAAATCAACTCCGTTTCTTCTTGCCATCTTGTAATAACCCAGAGTAGTGGTTAAGGGGTTTGCATGTCCGTCCGTAGGGCACCAGCTGGCACAGGTTACTTCTTCCGACAGATAAGGATTTATCCTTCTCACTTCCTCCCCATCTATCATTCTGACATCAAGCCCGCACTTTTTTGCATTATCGGCTAGCTTTGTAAGAATTTCCTTATGTTTTTCGTTTTTTCCCAGTCTTAAGTTTCCGTCCTGATGATATTCACAATCAGTTTCAAGTTCTTCGGAAAGGGTGGGCCAGATGTTTTTTATACCGTACATAACAAGAGGGAGTTCCCTGACATCTCTTCCGGATTGCCTTACCCCTCCGCCATTCCTGCTGGATCCTCCGTTTCCGATATGATCGCTGCCCTCGAGCACTATCACGCTGAGGCCTCTTTTTGCAAGATAGTATGCCGTGGCGTTACCGATGATCCCTCCTCCTATCACTATCACATCCGCTTTAGTCTTCATACAGCTCACCTTCCTTCGCCTCGTTAGCAAAGATCCTCATTTCTATAGGTCTCATCGGCACCCTGCTGGTAGCGGGTTCGATCTCAGCAGGCGATACCCCCAATTCCCTTGCGACAATACCCTTGACCAGCCTTGAACAGGTCTGTCCCTGACATAGTCCCATTCCGGCTCTCAGGTATCTGCGTATCTCTGTCATTGTCCACATGCCATCGTGAACTGCCCTTCTTATTTCTCCCTTGGTTATCTCCTCACACCGGCATATCAGCATATCGTCATCGGGCCCCGGAACAAATGGTCCGATATCTCTTGATCTGTCATTTACACTGTTCATACCGTTCCCTCCTCTGCTGCCTTTACTGTTTTTTCCGCTTTAAAAAAACGAGCTTTCATGGCGTATTCTTTAGGAACTCTCATAGTAAGAAGATTCGTCTTGTCAAAAGCTTTTGAAGTTTTAACCGATACTACCGTAGCCTCACAGACCTCCAGGCCGTTTCTTCCAAGAGCGATACCTTTTGTTCCTTCTTCCGGAAGAGGCAAAAACTCATAAGGAAGGGTAACCGTCGCCGATCCGTCTCCGCAATCTTCATCCACAAGAAAGATCGCCTGGCCGGAACAGCTTGCCACACACATTCCACATCCTATGCATTCACTCTCAGCAACCGCGATCGGAAGTGACGTAATATTGCTTCCGATAGAGATACATTTCTTAGGACAGGCATCCTGACAGGGATTGCAGGGGATATTCTGGGTACATTCGATCACGGGATGAATGCCTTTTTTATGAATTACTCCCGGAAAACGTTCTACTTCATCATCTCCCAGGAATCCGTTTTTAAGGAGAGAAGAGGAAATATCGATTCCTTCATCAGTCTTCTCAACAAGCTTTCCTCTGTTCTTGGGAGCAAACATTCCCTGACGGAGTCTGTCCAAAGCCTTGTCCAGGCTATTAAGCTCTTCCTCCATCGCATCATCTTCCATATATCCGAGATACGAGGCGGCTGCCACTCCCGCCATTCGTCCTTCAATCATTGCTGATGAAGCCTCTTCGATACCGGAGACATCCCCTGCCACAAAGACTCCGGGGATTGAGGTCCTTCCATATTCATCGCAGACCGGAACCTGCCCGCCGCGCCTTGGATCGTCATCCATCTTTGCCCCTGCCATTTTCAAAAGCTGGGACATCGGAGAAAGGCCGACAGCAAGACAGATCGTATCAACATCAAAATGCTTCTCCGTTCCGGGAATAAAGCTGAAATGTTCATCAACCTCTGCTATCGTCACGCCGGTAACGCACTCATCTCCCTCTGCCTTCACGATTGTATGTGAAAGGAAAAACGGAACTCCCGTCCTTGCTACTTTTGCAGCATGAACACCGTATCCTCCGATTCTTGGCGCTGCGTCAACGAGAGCCACTACTTCACAGCCGCACTGCATAAGCTGAAATGATACAACCAGTCCGACATTGCCGGAACCGAGCATCAGTACCCTTTCCCCCGGCTTCACTCCGTGAATATTCATCAATGTCTGTGCAGCTCCCGCACCCATAACTCCCGGAAGAGTCCACCCCGGGAAAGTTACCATATTTTCTGCAGCCCCTGTAGCTATGACAACCGCGTCAGATTTATAATGACGAACCTCTTCTCCGATCCTTACTACAACTTCCTTATCCTGATAAAGACCTATGACAGTCGCATTAAGTATTACCGAAACACCGGCTTTATCTGCCTCATCAAGAAGCTGGCGTCCGATTACAAAACCTCTGACTTTCGCCCTGTGCTCCTTTGATCCGAAAAACTTATGTATCTGCTTAAAAAGCTGTCCGCCGGGTTTTTCGTTCTCATCAAAAACCACTACCTTAAGACCTTTTTTTGCCGCTTCAATCGCGGCAGACAAACCGGAAGGTCCCGCTCCTACAACGATCAGATCATACCTTTTCATAGGCTTCCCTCCTGTTATCAGTCCTCAAACGGCATGTCAGACACGCCATACTGAGTCTTCACAATCATCCCCTCCTTAAGAGGAGTTATACAGGTCCTGATATTCGGCACTCCGTCCACTATCATCACACAATCCGTACAGCGTCCGATTGCGCAGAATATCCCTCTTGGCTTATGCTCTTTCTGTGTATATCTGTGTACCATTACGCCTGCTGCCTTGAGAGCTGCCGCTATAGGTTCACCCTCATAGCCTTCAAATTCCTTTCCGTCAAATATGAACTTTATCATCCGCCCTTTTTCCTGTTCGCCAAGAATCGGGTGTTCTGAAATTCTCTCTGCCATAATATTTACTCCTTCGGAATCCTTTATACTAAAGCATATCCGGTCTGTCCCAAAGCCTTAACTTAGTTCCCAGGCCCAGCTCCTTCGCCTTTTCATAACAGATCTTACCCCATGCCACATCTTCAACCGGCATCCCGCCGACGGAATATACAAAGATCTGTTCATCACTCATCCGTCCTTTACGCTTTCCGGAGATTATATCTCCCAGATCCGTTATCTCATCCATGGAAAGCAGACCATCATGAACCATATCCGTAAACTTCGAGCCTATTATGTTATTTGCTCCGAAAGACGGATACGGAAATTCTTCCGCCCAAGCTTCATAAAGCTTGATATTATCCACGACCAGTGAACAGGAACTCAGTTCCTCCGCATCCATATCAAAGGCGCTGACACCAATTAAAACCGCTCCCGGCTTTATCCATTCTTTCTTTACAAAAGGATAAAGTGAAGGATCCGTACCCCCGGAATTCGCAAAGGAGATCACATCGGTTCCCCTCACAAGTTCTTCAACACTCTCCACAGCCTCAATCTTCTTTAATCCTGGATATTCATTCCCGGCATATTCAATAAAAGCGTCCAGCGATCTCTTTCCTCTCCCCTTAACTTTCAGTGTGTCAATGTTCGGACATACGCTCATAAGCGCTGCAAGAGAAGTCTTCCCCATTACTCCGGGACCGCATATCCCGCAGACTGTAGAGTCTTTTCTCACCAGATATTTTGCTCCGACTCCGGGGATCGCGCCCGTACGATATGCACTTAACAGATTTGCGCTCATAAGCGCCAGCGGAGCACCGGTATCCTTGTCGTTAAGCATCACTGTAAGGATCGATCTTGGAAGGTTCTTTTCTCTGTTTGCTATGTTTGATCCGTACCATTTCATTCCCATAAGGTCAAAGGAACCGCCTATATATGCCGGCATTGCCATAAATCTGCGATCATCCCCCTCATCCTTCGGCATATTCGGAAAGGGCGAAGTTTTTGGAAAAGAAACCTGACTTCCGTGCGAATTATGGTTTTCTCCGCCCATCACGTAATCTCCCGAATTTAAGCAGGTTATTACTTCTTCCATTGCTTCAATACATGCCGGCATATCCTTTACACCGGCTTTTATCATATCTTCTTCGTTCAGAAACAAAAATTCTATTGCGGGATAGTCCATACTATCAGCTCCTTTCCTATCCGCACTCTTTTCTTTATATCATTGGATCCTTCATAAATCCTTATTTCATAAAAGGTTCTTTCCAGAGATTAAGTTCCGTGCCGATAGAAAGCTCCTTCGCCTTCATGTAACAATCATATCCCCATGCCACATCCTCTATGGGCATTCCGCCGCTGCTGCACATAACGATCTCATCCTTCGAGGTCCTTCCGGGTACGATCCCGTTTACGATATCGCAGAGATTATGAACCTGCTGCTTTTCTATCTTTCCCTCCCGTACAAGATGAATGAAATGAATACCCATTATCACCCATTCACGTTTTCTTCCCAGTTCATCAACAGGGCCTCTTGCAAGAAAATTGTTCATGTACTTGTCATACATACCGTAATTATCGACAACCATTGTCGTCCCGGTCAGTTCATCGAAATCCCGGTAAAGAAAGCTTCCCATAGAGAAAACAGATGCACCTTTCTTAAACCATTTAAGATGGAATTCCTCTGCCTTATCCGGTGATACACTCATTGCCTCACTGACAACGTCCGCATCCCTGCAGGCCTGCTCAAGAGTTTCGCAGATTTCTGTCTCCTCTATCTGCGGGAAATGCTCTTCCACAAACTGTTTAAATGCTATGGTCGATGCCGAAGTTGGAGAACTGCCCTTGATCTTGATCTTTTTGATCTTGGGAAGAACCTCCATGTAACACAATAAGGCGCATTTATTTATAACACCGGGACCGAGTATCGAGAGCACCTCCGAATCCTTATCGGCCAGATATCCTGCTGCCATCGCAGGCATAGCTCCCGTTCTCATCGCGCTCAGAAGATTTGCGGACATATATGCGATCGGCGCACCGGTGTCGACATCGTTAAGCGTTGCCATGAGAATCGATCTGGGCAACCCTTTACTGATATTCTCATGGTTTGATCCATACCATTTCTGACCTGCGATATGAAATCTTCCACCAAGATAGGCGGGCATCGCGTTAAACCTTCTGTCAGGTCCGTTATCCAGAGGAAAATTTTCAATATCCCTGGCCTTGGGGAAATTTATCTGCAGCCCGTGCTCATCTCCCCTGGGTCCTCCCATGATAAAGTCTCCTTTTCCAAAAAGACTCATTACATCCCTCATGGTATCAACACATCTTGCGGCATCCAGTACGCCGGCTTTTATCATATCCTCTTCGCTAAGATACAAAAAATCGATCGCCATTTATGATCACTCCTTCAGCTTTGTCCACATATCGCTGTACTTTTCCAGAATATCGCTCTCTAAGTTTTCAACATAACTGCCCTTAGCTATCGCATCTGCAGGCGGATTCTTAGCCGGATTGCTGCTGTACTCATCACCCATGATCGCTATCGCATCGGTATTTGCACAAAGATACGGGAACTCTTCCAGTATCATGGCCATATTATCGGGATCCATGACAAAGTTGATCCACTTCATTGCGTTGTCATAGTTCGGTGACTCTTTAGTAACTACCCAGTTATCAAAGAAAAGATATGCCCCCTCTTCCGGATAAACTACTTCTATTGAAGGAAGCTCTTCCATTGCCATCGCAATCTCTGCGCTCCAGATCATACCGGCTGAACAGTCACCTGCTATCAGCGCACTCTTGGGGGAGTCTGAATCATAAAGTGCAACATTCTTCTTAAGTTCCATGAGTTTGTCAGATACTTCGGCAAGCTTGGCAGGATCCTTCTCGTTGAGGTCATACCCGAGCGCTTTTGAAGTCATTCCGATCACTGCGCGGAAATCGTCAAGAACTACAAGCTCGCCCTCAAGTGAGGGATCGAAAAGATCCGCATATGAGGTAATTTCGATATCAACTTTATCGGTATTCACAGCTATCGCACCTGCTCCTCCCATATAGGGAACGGAGTATTTATTTCCGGGATCATAGCTTGGATTTTTATAGCTCTCGCCTATGTGGGAGAAATTCGGAAGCTGCTCAAAATCAAGCTCTCTGAGCATTCCCTGTGCTATAAGCTGAGCTACCATATAATCGCTGGGCTGAAGGACATCATATGCTCCGGCGGTCTCTGATTTGACTTTTGCAAGCATGTCTTCGTTTGAAGAATATGTAGAAACATTCACCTTTATTCCTGTCTCTTTTTCGAATTTATCTACCACCGAATCAGGCAGATACTCTGTCCAGACGAATAGATTCAGGCTTCCCGCACCCTGTGCCGTGCCCGGCTCTTTCGCATTTCCGCACCCTGCAAAGCTCAGTGCGGAAATTGCCGCTACCATGATCATTGATAAAAGTCTTTTTTTCATAATACTTCCTCCTCGTATACCGACCCTGTTCAGGTCTTATTATGCTTACCGGATAAAATACCGCTCTGCGTAAGTACTACCAGGCCGATCGTACCCAGTAACAAAAGCGTAGAAAGCGCATTTACATCCGGAGATACACCACTCTTGATACTCTCCATAACCTTGAGAGGATATGTTTTTGTCTGTCCATTTACAAAATAGCTGATGATAACATCATCGATGGAAAGCGTGAATGCAAGCAGCGCGCCTCCTGTGATACCCGGTGCAAGAACAGGCAGCGTGACTTCAAAAAAGGTTACGATCCTGTTGGCACCAAGATCCATGCTGGCCTCCTCTATGGAAGCATCATATCCCGAAAGCCTGGCCCTTACATTGAAGATAACGTATGGGACACAGAAGCTTACATGGGAAAGGATCAGCGTAAGCATCCCTCTTGGGACACCCGAGAATGAGAAGATCGTAAGTAACGCTATACCTATTACTATCTCCGGAATGACCACGGGGATATAAAGAAGTCCGTTAATAATACCCTTTCCCTTAAACTTATACCTGTATATCCCGACTGCTCCCAGCGTTCCGATGATCACCGAGAGAAGCGTGCTCACAAGGGCAATGATCATCGTATTTCCGAATGACTCCAGAAGCGAGGTATTGTTCCAAAGCTTAATGTACCAGTCAAAGGAAAAACCCTTCCAGCTCAGATACGGTTTCGATGTCGTTGCGTTAAATGAGTTTGAAACGACTACAAAAATTGGAAGAAACAAAAACAGATATACTGCGCTGCAGAAAAATATGCTGATCCCCTTATTTCTTTTTTCTTTTCCTGTTTTACTCATAGGCACCTCTTATACTCCGAGACTGTCCATATCTCCGCCAAGCTTCTGATAAAGCTTTACCAACAAAAGTGTCAGCAGTATCAGAATTATCGAAAGCGCTGCTCCCAGCGGCCAGTTGTTTGCGCTCTTAAACTGCCTCTCTATAAGGTTTCCGATCATATCTGTATTTCCGCCGCCCAAAATGTTCGATACGAAGAAATAGCCAAGACATGGGATGAATACCATTATGGATCCCGAGAAAATCCCACCCGATGTAAGTGGAAGGATCACCTCAAACAAAGTCCTTAAAGGTTTTGCCCCAAGATCTGCAGAAGCTTCAAGCAAACTCCCGTCAAGCTTTTCGATTGCAGTGTAAAGCGGAAGCACCATAAACGGAACAAAACAATAAACCATGCCCAGAATAGTTGTTCCCGTCTTATACAGAAAGTCGACCGGTTCGTTTATGATATGAAGGAAAAGAAGGATCTTAACAAGCCATCCGCTGTTTCCGAGAAAGCTTCTCCAGCCGTATATCCTTATGAGCGAGTTGGTCCAGAACGGGATTATCACAAACATGTATAAAAGGTTCTTCTTTTTACTCTTTATCCTCGCGATGATATAAGCGAAGGGATATCCGATCACGACACATATCACCGTGGTCAGAAACGCAATCAGCAAGGATCTTGCGTAGATCTTGAGATAATCCAGAGAAAACAGTTTTGCATAATTGTATGTTGTAAATTTATAGACCACATTGTAAAACTCATCCGTCTGGCAAAAACTCATTACCGCAACATACACAAGAGGTGCTGCCACAAGAAAAAGAAGGAGCATGGCAACCGGCCCCACCGTAACAATAGCCGGCAAAGTATTTGATCTGAATTCATGCTTTGTTTTTCTTTTCATTGATCTTCTCCTCTCTAGGCCAGCTTGATCTCCTCGAGCATCTTGAAAATCTTATAGCTGTCGTTATGGATGAGAACTGCATCATTCGGTTCCCAGTACGGGAATATCCTGCTTCCTATCTCCGGAAGTTCCTGTCCTGCAAGTCTTTCTATCTTTAGCTCGTTTCCGTTGGGTAGCGAAACGATACACTTTAATACCGATCCAACATATATGTAATCCTTCACTGTCGCCACCAGTTCGAAACCTTCCCTGGGGGTGAGCTGGAATCTCATCTTTTCCGGTCTCACGGAAACAGTTGCATATTCAAGGATCGAGAAGCTGTCATCACATCCGACTTTAACCGCTCCATTCTCAAGAGTTATAGTTGCAACTCCGTCGTGAATACTGGTGACACATCCGTCATATATATTGGTCTCACCTATGAATGTAGCCACAAATCTCGTTGCCGGATGCTCGTATATCTCCGTCGGACTGTCAAGCTGATCAACGATACCGTCATGCATGATTGCGATCCTGTCACTCATCGTGAGAGCCTCTTCCTGATCGTGTGTAACATAGATAAAAGTAATATTCAGCTTTTTCTGCAGACGCTTTAATTCTATCTGCATCTGTTTCCTGAGCTTAAGATCAAGCGCTCCCAAGGGCTCATCGAGAAGAAGAACTCTTGGCCTGTTTATCAGTGCCCTTGCAATTGCTACTCTCTGCTTCTGTCCTCCTGAGAGCTGGGACGGATATCTTTTCTCGAAACCGGTCAGCTGAACCATTTCCATCATCTCAGAAACCCGTTCCCTTATCTCTGCCTTGGGCACCTTCTTCATCTTCAGACCATATGCGATATTGTCAAAGATTGTCTTATGCGGGAATAATGCGTATGTCTGGAAGACTGTATTAACATTTCTCTCATAGGGTTCCTTTTCTTCCACGGGAACACCTTCCACCTTGATAGTTCCGGTGCTGGGTTCCTCAAATCCGGCGATCATCCTCAGCGTTGTTGTTTTTCCACAGCCCGATGAACCGAGGAGTGTCAGAAATTCCCCTTCATTTACGCTCAGGTTCAAATCCTTTACCACATGATTTGAACCATATTTTTTATTCACTCCTATCATCTCTACGATCATTCCCATACGACTTCCTCCTCAAAAGATCTCAGGTCCTATAATGCCTTGACTCCTCTTTCTCCGGTACGGATCCTCACGGCATCAATAACATCCTTTATAAAGATCTTTCCGTCTCCAACATGATCTGTGGCGCATACCTCACATATGCTTGTGATCACGTTTTCCACATCCTTATCATCGACCACCACTTCAACTTTCACCTTAGGAAGAAGATTGATCGTGGTCTTGAAACCTTTTATTTCATTTACACTTCCCTCCGACACACCCTTCTGGGTTCCGCATCCCATAGCCGTTGAAAGTGTCATTCCGCCGCAGTGTATCTTATCAAGTACCTCTTTGACATCTTCGATCTTCTCCGGTCTTATAAAAATGTTGAGTTCTTTCATGCCGTTATCCTCCTGATCTTTTTTGAAAAACAACAGGGCGCTGTATTATCCATACAGCGCCCTTGCTAAAAAAGTGTACAACTATTTGCTCTCTTTTATGTGCAATATAGACTATCAGAGCAATCATTTCAACTAATCAAAATGACCGTTTTTCTAACACTTTTTAAGTAGTTTTCTCTTTTTCAAGTATCATTTTAAATAAACCGACCCTGTTTTTTACTCCCAATTTCCTATACAGATTCAGTATATGCTTTTTCAGGGTATTCTCGGTTATTATAAGATTTTCAAGGATCTGCTGATTGCTTTTACCCTCCATCAAAAGCTTCAGAACCGTCTCTTCCCGCCTTGTCAGATTATATTTTTCCACTGCAGCTCTGACCGTGAGCTTTTCTCCGAAAGCCAGTGAACTCTTTTTCTGCTGATATAACCTGTATGCAAGGTGATCCTTCAAAAGATCCAGGATAAAAATGTCATCATATAAAAAATCATCTTTCCCTATCGTTCTGTAAAATGTGACTACGCCTACAAATTCCTTATTACGTGCCAGTACCATCTGAAGGGAATAATGCCATTTGTTTTCCTTATAGACCTTTTTGTAATAATCCGTCTCCACCCTCTTGGGATCCGAAATGATATCCGTCTCCCTGTAGATCAGGGTTTTTCCACCGTACAAAATACCTCTGCTGTAATCCAATTCGTCGTATACCATCGACAGATCCTCTTCGCAATTATACAGTACCGGTGAGATAAGCTTGTTTTTTCCGTCCGGTGAAGCCAGATGAAAATCTGCACTGTCGTAATCAATAAGCATTTTCATCTGGTCCAAAAACTGCTCCCTCATTTCGTCAATATCGCTTACCGTATATATTTTATAAATGATATTGTTTAAAAATATCCAGTCGTTAGTTTCCAAAGTTCTCATATCTGTCCGCCTTTACCCTGTTGCCATATTATCCGTAAAAATTTCAAGCCTCTCTCCGGGCTATCAGCAAATGCTCATTTGCCACATCGCTGAACACTCGGATAGCTTCTCCGCTTACATCATACACATGAACTATCTGAAGAAGCTCCTCCTTCTCTTCAAATTCCTTTGTGATATCCCTGTATTCATTAAACTTCTCCGGAGCAAACCGGATTGTCCGCTCGTCTTTGAAGATTGCCGTATACATTATCTGTGCCTCCACAAGATCCTGGAAAATATGGCTCCCGTAGGAAAGCTCCGGATTGTATCCCGCTTTTGTCTCCTCCGTCTCGCAGATTATCTCAAAGGCGCTGATATCGGAAAAAGCAGTGGGAACTCCAAGCTCCGGTGAAGATGTTCCTACACGCCCCGGGACGATAAGCATCATATGTTTGTTCAGATCACGATAATGCCAGTTGATCTTTGATATCAGTTTTGCAACAAGATCCTTCTCTTTATAGGGCATATTGTAGTACTTTACCGGATCCACATACACTATGATATCAAGCTCCGATGCCTTAGATATGCCCATCGAGGCACCCCTGCTCTCAAGAAGGATATCTTCCTTGGGCACATCCTTCGGTACCGTCACGCCGTCTTTTCCCTTCTGGATCTGGAGAGGGCGGCATTGAAGAAGATCAACGGAATACTCGCCGTTTTCGGAAATGTTTATCGTAAACTCAGTATCAACGGGATAATCGTACTCTTCCTGTATGCAGCTAAGAAGCCGTTTCATCTGCTCCATCAGAGTCTTGTTTGACACAATGCCCTTACAGGAAATAAACCTTACATCCCGATCCCTGCCCATCTCGCGCAGCCTGCTCTCAGCATCAAAATCATGCTCGAAAAGTATCTTTCCAAGATATGCCGGTATGACGGATTCGATATCTCCCATAGGAAGCTTTTTGAGTACGTGCTCCGACATATCTATCACTTCCGTCTTTCCCTGGGAAAACCTGTGCTTATCCGCAGATGATGAATACAGCGTCTTCTCCGGACTGTCAAGATTAACAATCCTCGGATATGATCCTTCCGTCCTGTCAACCGCCGAAGTTCCCAGGCCCATGACAAGCCTGAGCATCCCGGCTGTGGGATCGATGTCTTTCATTATCCTGTAAGGACTGTAGGAATAACCCACACCTGCCGCACAGGGCAGATAATACGTACCGTAATAGGAGCCGGATACCCGCTGGATAAGAAGCGCCATCTGCTCATCCCGCTTGTCAAGATTTCTTCTTTTCCTGTAGTCCAGCGCGGATATGCTCATTGAGCTCGCGTACACCACCTTTATCGCATTCTCAAATTCCGCCATTCTCTCCTCTGTGGAGCCTCTGTTTACACAGAAGACCGACTCATATTTCCCCGCAAATGCGTTTCCGAAACCATCCTCGAGAATACTGCTCGACCTGACAATATATGGATCCTGGCCATAATACTCTATGATCCTTGCAAACTGATCCCGCATCGGATCCGAGAAAGTGCCCTCCATGATCTTTTCGGCAAATTCCTCTGCCAATGAAAAATAACCTTCTTCCGTGCGCTGCTTTATCCGAAGATCCCAGAGATTGTTATCGACAAGATATGTATAATACATATCGGATCCCACATAAAATGAATCATGGGGCTCGATTATCTCCGCGATCTCGGGCTCTTTGTTTCTTATTATCGCCCTCGCAAGCAGCATTCCACAGGCCTTTCCTCCGATCATTCCTGTTCCGACCATATGATCTCGCACTGCAAAATAGTCCTGCGGGGTGAAATGCTTTTTGACCATCTCACGCATTTTCTCATCACGGGTCATCATGATATTACACATCTTTGAACATTCTTCCGTGATATCACGCCCGCTGTCAGATAAAATTTTGGTCTGTGAAAAGAATCTGTCCCAGGAGTCCGAATACTGCTCATCCGCGGATCTCTGCGCCATGCCAAGTGCCTGATAGAACCTGCTGGATTTTACTCCGTCAAGAATAGGACCAAACTCCCCTGTTTCCCGGTTGTAAATATGGGGGAGAAACATTGTGTCCGAAGTCCTGTTCCAGACCTTCTCCGGACGGACATAAACATTCTTTTTATCCGAGTAGACATCAAAAAAAAGCTGCGTTGTGGTAAGGATCTTGTTTATGGCCTGAACGGAATGTTTTCCTCTTATGATCGGAAAAAATGCTACCGTATCGAGAATAAACAGGAAAGGACAGGTAACCCTGAAAAAGTTTCCCATCATAAGATCCGTCGCCCAAGCCGCCTGAAGCTCCGACAGACAGTCAAAGACATAGAAAGCGTCCCGGCCCTCTCTCTCAATGATGTTGTGAATATCCACAGTAAAGTTTTCAAACCGGTGAGTCAGCGGAACCTCTATTGTCTTGATCTCAGGGCAGTAAGAAAGAAGCGGCTCATGACTTGCAAATCTCAGATATATTATATTTCTTTCGTCCTCTATAGCCTGCCTTATATACGGTTCCATAAACAGCTTAAACTCATCCAAGTTCGAAACACGCCATACCACATTATCTCCAAGCCTTATTGAATCGATAGCCGAATCAAATTCGGGGATCCCGCTTTTTATCCTGTCAAATGCCGCCATGTCCTATCCCTTCCTTTCCGATAAGATGAAAAAAAACAAAGAGATCTTAAAAAGACCTCTTTGCCTTTATTATTCCTGCTCCGTGTTCAACTGATTACAATATACTATATATTGCTTTCCTTTTCAACTTACAACATCTTCTCCATATAGATCA
>JAEEGL012140990.1_pt1 | contig 17359 bp, 13 predicted proteins | sample 9134231 | NCBI WGS metagenome assembly JAEEGL01 (sample SAMN16246548, study PRJNA631951) | gut metagenome | biome: gut microbiome; feature: rumen; material: fiber-attached | host: Bos | place: Iran: Karaj | collected 2018-10
CAATCGTCCCGTCTGCATTCACACTGTCTACCCTTGCATATTGGGAACCGCAGTGCTTTGCACAAAGTGCGGCGATCTCTTCATTGGAGAGTTTATGCGAAGAAGGAGCTTTGGATCTTACGCGTCTGGATTCACCGGCAGACACATGGCTCGTATCCAGTACTCCGCCGGGTCGCGATAAGATCAGATACTCCTGTTCTCCGGATTCATAATAGTATTCACCGTACGCATACTGTTGGCCGTTTAATTCGATGAATTTCTTCATGATGAAGTCACCGTCATCACTGTCAATACCCGTATGGTCCGCATTCCATTTCCCGTATGATTTTCCGTCATCATACTGGTCTTCTTTTCCTTCTTCGTCACCGAAATTATAGTAATACCAGTCAAATGTCATGGTGACTTTATCATTTACCGTATTGATATTGACGTTAAACAATCTGTAAAAATCGTTATCGCCCTCATCCATGCCCCGCTTGGTCCTGAAACATGCTTTCCAGTCACCTTCGACAAGTTCCGGATTGGTTAGTACGGTTGCACCTTCAATATCAAAGATGTCTTCCAGGTCTTTTCCGTCATAATAGGCATCAGCAAGCCATTGAAAATCCCCGTCGGTCGGACGGTCTGTTGTCGAAAGAGCTGCCGCGTGCGCCTTCGCTTCTTCACCGGTCAGCTGATTAACATCTGCCTGATCAGAAGACGTATCCTTCTCTTCCTCAGCTTCTGATCCGGAATCCTTCTCTTCCTTGGCTTTCTTATCCTTCTTTTTGGATTTGGAGGAATCTTTGGACTTATCTTCCTTTTCGGAAACCTTCGTTTCGCTTTTTACATTCTGCGAACGCTGATTCATGATCAGGAAAATCCCGACCCCTGCGATCAGCAATGTTCCAACTATACTCAGAACGATGATCAAAACGGTCGACGATTTCATACCGGACTTCCCCTGCGGCGAATACGGTTGCTGCGGCATCTGTGGCATGGGTTGCTGATATTGCGGCTGCATCTGCGGCATCTGCTGCATGGGCTGCCGGTATTGTTGCTGCTGTGACATCTGCTGCATGGGCTGCTGATATTGCACGATCCTGGTTCCGCACTTTTCACAGAACATGGAATCATCCGGAAGTGTTGCTCCGCAATTATTACATACCATAAACTGTATCCTCTCTTTCCTGCATGAAACCTTCAAGGCCGGTAACTATATTATGCTCTATACCTGTGCCTGTTGCAACCTTCTGAACATCTGTTTTGGCGAGTAACATCGCAAACAGAAAATAACCGATCAGATAAACCGTCATCAGTGCCGTCAGAATGATCAAGATGATCAGTACCGGAGAACCTTTTCGTTTCACCGGGTATTGCGGTTGTTGCAGTTGTTGAACATACTGTTGTTGTGGCTGTTGAACATACTGTTGTTGTGGCTGTGTATTCGTTATATCAACCTGACCCATCGGTCTTCCGCATACCCCGCAGAAAACGGATCCATCCGGTATCATAGTCCCGCAGAATTTACAAAACATCGTATCCCTCCGTGTTGTTCATCATTTCAGTGCAATGCCGCAGAATTTGCAGAAGCTTGCATCTGCCGGGATCTGCTTACCGCACATCTTGCAGAATTTACGTTTTGTTCCTGCAACTTCATGTTCTCTTTCATAATCTGCGCGTATCTGTTCTTCCAGATCGTTGGATACGTCAGGAAGCGGAAGCATGATCCACTGTGCCATATATTCCTTTCCTTCCGTCAAGCCGACTGCACCCTCTTCCGAACAAAGATATGTATACGGGCATTCTTCGCCATCAGCAGCGTATGCCTGATCAATCTCATACGCTTTTTTTTGCGCATCAAAAGCATCGATCTGTTGTTTCCCGGGCATGATGATCCATTCATCACAGATTCTCGTTGCTTCCGAAACGGCATCCGAAAATGTCTGAAATTCTTTCATTCGTCATCCTTTCTATGCTGTGGCATATGAAACGATCAAACCGATCACAAGCAGCAGAAATGCGGGTATTAGCAGGATCAGGCCGATCTGCAGGCAAAGCTGCAGCCCGAAAAGCGACAATATGGTACCGGCAAAATACCCGAGTGCACTTCCTCCCATCAGGCTGGTGACGGTTTGTGCGGAATACGGATCCTGCGTCCTGCGGCCGAAAAACAGATGCAACAGCAGGCCATAGAGAAAGCTGTCCTTTTTCCCGAGACTGCCGATAACCATCACCGTTAAGTATGCCCCGATTATACTGTTCATACGATTCTGGGTCACATTACAGAGCATGTAGGTCAGAAGAGACAAACTTACACCGAAAAGCCATGCTGCAGGATCATATAATCGCTTAAAGGCAAAAGCACGAAATGATTTAGCAATGCCTGCTCCAAAACTGTGAAACGGATTCTGTTTCTGATCCAGTGCCTGAACAAAGCAGTTTAAAAATATCATCAGAAGCATCTTTCCGATGATCCCGCCCGCAACACCGAAAGCACCGCCGTACATGCCGCCGTTTGCATATGACAATAAACTTGCGATCGATCCGAATTCACCGATCGTTCCTTTTGCACTCATCATGGAAAGCACAAACTGGACTTCCGATATCAGGATCGTGAGCAAGACCGAAATGGCTACAGACCTCGGATTTTTCAATACCTGTTTCAGGTTTCCAAAGTATTGCCGAAGGTAGCCGCCTAATGTTTGATCTTGTGTCATTACCGTTTCCATATTTCCTGTAGTTCCTCCGTCCCAAGTTCCTTCAGCCGGTCAAGATCGCGTTCCAGATTTGCGATCACTTCCTCTTGGATCATACTTTCATCACAAAGCGGATATAATAACCATTGCGCATTGTATTCATAATCAAATGTGAGGCCCACTGCTCCTTCTTTGGAACATAAGAATGCTGCCGGAATGTTATTTTGATCAGCAAATTCCCGGTCAAAAGCTTCGGCCAGGATCAGAAGGGTATCAGGATCCGCCACGCTGCCTTCTGTTTTCACAAGCCAGTTATGACACAACGTTGTTGCTGCTATTGCGGCCTCTTTCATGGATTCATATCTTTGCATAAATCTCTCCCCGTCTAATCTTCACTGAGTTTGTTTTTGATCAGATCACTGACTAAGGTGTTGACGCTGTTTTTGACATGATCATTCGTGATCGCTTCTTTGGTGAATCCCTTTTCCACGAGCTGGTGCGCAAATCTTGTTGCATTTTCACCGGAAGCACCTTTTTTGTATATGCCGTTAAACACCTGCTTGTCACCGATCTTAACACCACCGGTTGCAGCGTCTCCTGCTTTTCCGACGCCATAATCCACGGCAAAATTGATCAGCCCCTGTTTTGCATCAGACGTGCCTTGCTTTAATGCCTCCTCATGGCTCTTGCCCTCGATCCTTGCGTTGATATATCCTTTCAGGCCGTCTCCCGAAACATTGGAAAAGAATTTTGCTTCCGTACTGTCCACATTATCTTTGATATACTCGATTGTGGAATTTGTGATCGTCTTTTTGATCGCCTGTGATACACTCTGGTTGCCGGCCATAACTTCTCCGGTCTGTCCGGCAGCTTCCGAAAGGAATTTGTATCCGTTCTTGATCTGTTTTCCGGTTCCTGTCGGTTCGAGTTCCGCCATCACGTCGATGGCTAAATCTGCTCCGGCCTTCACATTTTCGGCAGTTTTTGTAGCAGCATCCATATAGGCAGCCTTGGATTCATACCAGGCATTGACTTCCGCTTCATACTGGCGTTCCTGGATCCATTTTTTCTTATATTCTTTATAGTCACCGTCATAAATCCCCTTTTTATAAAACAGCTGGTTTCTCTTATCTTCTTCCCGGAATGCCTGCTCCATGGCCTTCTTCTGCTGCGACCATTCAATTGCCTCGCGGGATAAGCCATTGTTTATCATCCTCTGTTCTTCGATCCAGGCCTGATTCTCCCGTTCAGCCATCATATCCTGATAGCGCTGTTTGTCATAAACTGCGACACCGGCTTCCTCCCATTGCCGCTCCAGCTCATTTTCGTATTCGGCCATTGACTGATTGATCTCAGCCACCTGCTGCTTGATCTCGTTCTCGTAATCTTCCCACATTTTTCCGGAAGGCGTGATCCCGTCTCCTCCGTATCCCGGCGCATTAGTGCCCCCGGGGCCGGTAAATCCGCCGCCGATCGCTCCTGCCGATAATAAACCGACAACAATTGCGCCGAGTGTTGTTCCCGCCGCCGCAGCAGCTGTTTTCATTTGGTTCAGATGTTCATCGTCCGTATCCAGCAGCCATTTTAAGATTGTATCCTCATCAGCGTTTTCCAGATCGATCTGATCTGATTCTTCTTCCTCCCCGGATTCCTCCTCCTCGTCTTCCGCTTCCGCCTCTTCTTCGTCCGCTTCGGTTTCCTCTTCTTCTGTTTCCACTGTTTCCGTTTCTTCTGCTTCCGCTTCTTCTGCTTCCGTTTCTTCAGCTTCCGTTTCCTCTGCTTCGATATCCTCCTCTTCTTCCGAAAGAACGGGAGGTTCGCTGATCCGTTTGAAATACCTTGGCGTTCCGTCGGCATCATACCGGATCAGTTCATTCAGATCCGTCAGCTGCATCCTTAAGGCCGATTCCTGTTCATAAGGATCTCCCGAACCGATCTGCCACGTAGTCGATATCGTTGCATCCAGGATTCCCGTTGACGGATCAAACGTATATGGACCGGTCCATCTGTTCGATCCCGATCCCCCCATGAATTCTTCATAGTAATCCATATAAATTTCAGAATCGCCGATAAAACCGAACGTCATGTTGAAATAATAATCATCCGTAAATCCGGCCGTGCCCTCCCACGTGCCTTCAAATGCTTCAACCGGGTAGGTCTTTGCGAATACTCTATTTGATAGCATAATTCCTGTCACAAATGCCAGTAACAGGATCAACAGCAATTTGCAGTTCTTACGCATTCCGTTTCCTCCTGCGCACACTAAGCAGTTCTTTCAACAATTCGTATCGTTCCTTTTTCTCTGCTTTTTCAAAATGGGTCCTGCGCGACTGCTCTGTTCCTTTGGAATAATCAAGCTGAATATCCCCGAATTGTTCGCTTGTCAGATCAAAAACCCGATCCCCGACTACGTTGTAGCAGTGTACATTACCATCTTCAAGCGAAACACCGTATACCTTTCCGCCGAAAAGATCCTGTACAAGAAAAGCCGTGATCGAACACTGACCGTAAGTCTTATTATCCGCATTCCATGATGCCCTCATCCTTGGTGCACAGGTTTCTGCGCTCCAGCAATCGCTAAGAAGATCGTACAGGTCTTTTGGATCACGGATATCGGAATCAGCATCATGGAGTGGTGCCATTCCTGCATTTTCCCACCCGAAAAACCGATAGGTCCTTGCGTTCAGATGATCGGAAAGAAATTGTATGATCTTCTCATAATTTTCCCTTTTATGCGGAAAGAGACAGTCCGTACAGTTTTTAATACGAACCGTCCCTTTCATCATATAGGTGCGATCACCCAGACAGTCTTCATATGGATACATGGGGCAATAACAAAACAGGCAGTTCACGTGCTCTGTTTTGTGGCAGGGGTAATACCTGCAATCCCTATTTTCAAAATATCCGGTATTGTTTTCGTATTCCATGCGTTGTCCTCATCTTTACATCGAATCAAACAGCGAGAGCTGATTTGACTCCGGAATATTACCAAGCAAGCCGAGTTCAGCCATCTTTTCGATCGAGGTCTTTGTAATACGCGTGCGCTCTCTGAAATCATCTTTGGATAAAAACGGTCCGTCCTTACATGCTTCCACAACAGCATCTGCCGCCTTATCTCCCATACCGTTTATGCTGCCGATATGTGGCATGATCTTCCCGTCAATGATCTGGCATGCATGCGCTTTCGCTCTGAAGATGTCGATCGGCATAAATGAAAATCCTCTTGCATACATCTCTTCAACAACACGCATATCTTTTAATTCGTCCTGCTCTTTCTTCTCCAGCGAGTCGGACCGCTTTCTGTAATCCGAAAGATAGGATGCCAGTTTTTCTTTCCCCTGGCACATCTTCTCATAATCAAAGGCATCCGTACGGATAGAAAGATACGCTGCATAATAAGCCAGGGGATAATAGATCTTATAGTAAGCGATCCGCCATGCCATCATGACGTAGGCAGCAGCATGCGCTTTCGGGAACATATAGGCGATCTTCTCACAGGATGCGATGTACCAGTCCGGCACATCATGTTTTTCCATTTCCGCCTTCCACTCATTCCATTTAGGACAATCTTTTTTTGCGACTTTTCCTTTACGTACCGCTTCCATGATATTAAATGATAACGCGGGATCCAATCCTTTCCCGATCAGATAAGTCATGATATCATCACGCGTGCAGATCGCCGTGGAGATCGTCGCGGTACCGCCTAAGATCAGATCTCTGGCATTTCCAAGCCATACGTCCGTACCGTGTGCCAACCCTGCGATCCTGACCAGATCGGAAAAAGAGGATGGCTTCGTATCCAAAAGCATCTGCATGGCAAAATCCGTACCGAATTCCGGAATGCCCAAAGATCCGAGTAAACATCCGCCGATTTCCTCCGGACTGATTCCCAGGGCAGAAGTATTCTGGAAAAGCGACATGACCTTTGGATCGTCAAGCGGCACTTCACGCGGGTCGGTTCCTGTCAGATCGGCCAGTCTTCTGATCATGGTTGGATCATCATGTCCGAGAATGTCCAGTTTCAGTAGATTATGGTCGATCGAATGATAATCGAAATGCGTTGTGATGATATTTCCTTCGGCTTTATCGGCAGGATGCTGGATCGGTGTAAAAGAATTAATATCCTCGCCGTGCGGCAGAACAATGATCCCGCCCGGATGCTGTCCGGTCGTCTTCCGTATTCCCGCGATTCCCTGTGAAAGCCGGTTGATCTCACACGGTCTTTTGATCAGATGATGTTCTTCATAATATTTTTTTACAAAACCATATGCGGTCTTATCGGCAAGGGTTGAGATCGTACCCGCTTTAAAGGTTTGCCCCTTCCCGAAAATTTCTTCCGTATATTTATGTGCGATCGCCTGATACTCTCCCGAGAAATTCAGATCGATATCCGGTTCCTTATCACCCTTGAATCCGAGGAATGTTTCAAAAGGAATGTCAAATCCGTCTTTATGCAATTTCTCGCCACACACCGGACAAACGGCATCCGGCAGGTCACAGCCGGCTTTTCCTTCATTTGCCTTTACTGCGTCGGAATCAAAATCAACATAATGGCATTTAGAACAATAGTAATGGGCCGGGAGCGGATTTACCTCTGTGATCCCCGCCATGGTTGCGACAAACGAGGATCCGACAGATCCTCTGGAGCCGACAAGATATCCGTCTTCCAGCGATTTCCATACCAGCTTCTGCGCAATGATATACATGACCGCAAATCCGTTTGATATGATGGAATGCAGTTCCCGCTCAAGTCTTGCGCTAACCTGCTCAGGCAATTTCTCCCCATAGATCTCATGTGCTCGTTTGTAACAGATCTCACGTAATGTTTCATCTGAATGTTCGATCACAGGTGGGCATTTATCGGGACGCACGGGTTCGATATATTCGATCATGTCTGCGATCAGCCGCGTGTTGGTAACAACGATCTCATATGCCTTCTCATAAGGAAGATATGAGAATTCTTCCATCATCTCCTGTGTTGTCCGAAGAAACAGCGGTGCCTGATGATCCGCATCGTCAAAGCCCTGGCCGGACTGTACGATCCTGCGGTAGATTTCATCCTGCGGATCCATAAAATGCACATCACAGGTTGCAACAACAGGTTTGTGGTATTTTTCTCCAAGCTTCACGATCCTTAAGTTTAATTCTTCCAGATCCGCATCCGTATTGATGTGCTCATACCGTTTCTCAAATCTTCCGCCATCCAGTTTCCGCATCTCCGTTTTCAGGAAAGCATTATTGCCGATCGGCTGAACTTCCAGATAATCATAGAATGCAACGATCTTTTCGATCTCTGTCTTTGGTTTCTCTTCCAGGATCGCACGGAAAACTTCACCCTGCTCGCAGGCGCTGCCGATCAGGAGTCCTTCGCGGCAGTTTTGCAAAAGGCTCTTGGGAATCTTCGGTTTCCCGCCGTAGGAATACTTCAGATGCGATTCGGAAACCAGCCTGTACAGATTGATCCGTCCGATATCGTTTTTGGCAAGCAAGATCACATGATAAGGATGCGTTTTTTTGATCCGGTCAGAAGATGTATTCCCGAGTTTATTCAGTCCGTAAAGATCCGTGACACCTTCTTTTTCAAGCATCTGCAGGAATCTGATAAAGATCTCGGCCGTACATTTCGCATCATCAACGGCCCGGTGGTGATTGTCAAGTTTAATCTTCAGGTGTTTTGCGACATTATCAAGGGTAAACTTCGCAATGTTCGTCAGCAGGACTTTCGCCATCCCCACGGTATCGATATAGGTATATGTTTCCTCAATACCGAGTTCCAGTCCCTTCTGTATGATAAAACTCATGTCAAAATTGGCATTGTGTGCCACAAGAACCGCATCTTTTGCAAAAGATAAGAATTCCGGCAACACTTCGGACAGGAAAGGCGCATCGGCAACCATTTCATCCGTAATTCCAGTAAGTTCGGTGATGCGGTGCGGAATGGCTGTTTTCGGATTGATAAACGAAGAAAAGGTATCCGTGATCTCCCGGTTTTTGATCTTGACTGCACCGATCTCAATAATGCGGTGATCCGTTGCGGAAAATCCGGTTGTCTCAATATCAAAGACCACAAATGTATCTTTCAGGTCATAATCAACCGGATTGGTGACCAGGTCATGCAGATCATCGACCAGATATCCTTCCATTCCGTAGATCAGCTTGAAGTCCGGGTGTTCTTTCCGGATCTTTGGCAGGGCGTGAAAAGCATCGGTAAAGGATTGTACAACGCCGTGGTCTGTAATGGCAATGGCAGGATGTCCCCATTGCGCGGCCCGTTTCATGAGATCCACCACATCGGAAACACCGTCCATATCACTCATCTTGGTATGGCAATGCAATTCCACTCGTTTTTCCGGCTCACTGTCAATCCTGACATTTCTGAAATCCGCGGCTTTCTTGATCCCCTTCACATAACCAAGGGACAGTTCTCCGTCAAATTTATCCACGGAAGCCTGTGCCTTCAAAGTGATGAAGGCGCCTGTTTTGACATTTGTAAACAGGGAATCCTGTTCTTCTTCTTTCGGGAAGATCTTAACCCGGATCGTATCGGTATAATCCGTGACATCAAACGTGACCAGCTTTCTCTCATTGCGCAGTTCTCTGCTTTCAAAAGCGATCACTTCTCCGGTAACGGTCACTTCTCCGATGCCTTCAATGATATCCGAAACGGGAATCGACGGATCGTCAAAATCCCTGCCGTATATCACATCGGGATTCTGCGGCCTGCTTGCTCTCTTCCCTTTTAGTTGTGTCGTCAGATTCCTGCCTTTTATTTTTGAATTTGTATTCGTTTTTGTATTTGCTTTTATATCTGCTGTTTCATCCCCGGCCTGTTCTGATCCGGGATCATTTTGATCAGATACTTCTCCGGAACCGTTTTCCCGCTGCAGGGTGATCCGTCTGATCTCTTCCTCCATCATGCGCTCGGCGCTTTCTTTGGCCTTACTGACAGAAGCCTCTTTATATTCCACACGAATATCCGCTCCCATACCGCAGCGCTCATTCAGGATCTTATCGAGAATATCAACCAGTTCATGTGATTTTGCCCTGGCAACGATCGTATCTTCCAAAACCAGCTGCATAACGTTATCGGTGTACGAAACTTCCGCCCTGTTTAAGATCTGATAGAGGACACGGTCAAATTCCTTCAGTTCCAAAAGGATACTCTCCCAATAAGTATCCATCAGCGAAGAAAGCGAGTAGCCATCCTTCAGGTGATAGTGTTCCTGAATGGATACCTTTGCATTTGTCCCGGGATAAAGGGTTTTGAGGATCTGTTTGTTGATCTCGTATTCCACGTTGTGCAGCATCTGCCTCTCAAGCGGACGTGTGGATTCGATATAGACTCTTAGCAGGCTGTTGTCATGGTTTGTTCCGACTCTTGTGACCTGTATGTCTTCCATCTGTTCCGCGATGCTGTTCTTCAGTTGTAATGTGGGGAAAGCTTCAAAAAACGGTTTCATTACTGTTCCTGCCAGTGCTCCAGTTCGTATCTTAATGTAGAAAGCAATTGATCTTCAGGGACTTTCCTGATGATCTCGCCCTTTTTGATGAGCAGGCCTTCACCTGTCCCGCCGGCGATACCGATATCTGCCTCTCTTGCTTCACCCGGTCCGTTCACGACACATCCCATTACTGCGACTTTTATATCAAGATCAAATGAGGCACACATCTGTTCAACGGCACCTGCAAGGCTGATCAGATCAATGTTTGTTCTGCCGCAGGTCGGACAGGATACAACTTCAATACCGCCTTTTCTGAGTCCCAGCGTTCGCAGGATCAGTTTTGCAGACAGTACTTCTTCCACGGGGTCTCCGGTCAGGGATACACGGATCGTATCGCCGATCCCGCGATCCAGGATTAGCGAGATCCCGATCGCAGATTTAATGTTTCCGCTTCGGACCGTTCCCGCTTCCGTAATACCGACATGCATCGGATAGGGACATTTTGCCGCAAGGATCTCGTGGGCACGTACACACATCAGCACATCCGAAGATTTGATGCTGACAACAATATTGTCATAACCTGCATCCTCGATCATACCGATCTTATCAACAGCACTTTCAACAAGTCCTTCGGCACTGACACCGCCGTATTTTGTAACAAGATCCTTTTCAAGGGATCCTCCGTTTACACCGACACGGATCGGGATGTCTCTTTCCCTGGCCGCATGTACGACAGAAAGCAGGCAATCCTTACCGCCTATGTTTCCCGGATTGATCCTGATCTTATCCGCCCCGTTTTCAATGGCAGCGATGGCCATACGATAATCAAAATGAATATCTGCAACAAGCGGGATCGATATCTCTTTTCTGATCTTGGAAATCGCTTTTGCCGCTTCCTCGTTCGGTACGGTACAACGAATGATCTCACATCCCGCTTGTGTCAATTTGTGGATCTGCGTAACAGTTGCGCGGACATCTTCCGTTTTGGTATTTGTCATGGATTGGATCAGGATCGGATTTCCTCCACCGATCATCCTGTTTCCGATTCGAATTACTTTTGTATTATCGCGATACATTATAGTCTCCAAGCAACTATTTCTTGTGGTTTTTGAGAAAAAAAGAAGCATATTTAGTTTATCATATTTTGTGTGTCAAAGGAAGTATCGGGATCGGATATTTCTGAAACGATTTTTGATTCATCATTTTTGATCCTGTAATTTCTTGTTTCTTTTGTCTGAAAGAAATCTTTAGTGATCAGTTTCAGACAGACCGGGGAAGCTGCAGACAACTTCCTCGGGATGATCACCCGTCTGCGGTATTTATCGATCTTTATCAGATCCATTCCATCCTGATAATGCTTTCCGTTGTCATAGCTTATCATAACATTCGTTATCTTTCCTCTTCTGCAGACAAACGATAAATCTCCATTTGTCTGGTAGTATTCATTTTCCTTCCATATGACGAAACGACCGTCCTCTTCCTGCACATCGATCCGTGCTTTGTTCTGTTCCGCCTCAAAAAAGCTGCAGACCAAAAATATGATCCCTGCACATGACAGCGCGATCAATAAAAATAACATGCGTTTTGTCATGATAATCCTCCAATCTGATTGTAATGCAGGATCAAATCCTGTGTGACTTCTTCGATCGTAATCGTTTCCCCTTCTGAAGTTTTGATCACAAGTGCACTGTTCCCGATCAATGCCATAAATAACATGCCGAATTTTAAACGCAGACTGTCAAAGTCTTCAAGCAGTAGTCCCAGCCGCAGTTCCCAGCCGGATTTGCCAAATCTTAACATTTTCAGTGCACAGAAATGCCAGTTTCCTAATTCATCGGCATTCTCAACACGTACGGGGAATAAGAGTGCCAGAAAGAGAAGCGCCAAAAGCACCAGCAACCCGCCTCCTGCCATGATAAGCGTGGCGACCGGATCATCCCCGCTTTCCGTTTCCTGTAGGCTCTCCGGGATCACTTCTTCTTCAGGTGCCTCCGAAAGCATATCCTGCGCATCAATCTCTTCTTTCATGGCATTTTCGTTTTGTTGATCCTTAAATGGGTCCTTCGGACCCGTTGTCAGGTTTCTGATGTTGACATTCTTGGCAGCTTCCCGGTTCGCCTGATCTGAGGCTTTGTTCTCTGTAACCTCCTGTTTTTTCTCCTTGACGGTTGAAACGGAGGACGCCGGTCTTTCTGTTGTCTCATTCGTGCCTGTTGTGGTAAGGGGTACAACTGTCATCACCGGTTGCGTATTTTGTGTGGATTCCGTTTTAACCGGCGTACTGCTTGATTTGTCTTCTTTGGGTCTGATGTTGGATATGGTTATGGATGAAGTGGTACTGTTTCCCACTGCATCCGTGACTTTTACTTCATATGTCCCGTTTTCTTTTACGGAAAAAGATCCTGTTTCATGATCGGCGCCCTGATAGTGATATGGTTTGGCACATAGTCCTGAATCAGGATCGGAAGCCGAAATACGGATCGTAACTTCTCCCTCCGTTTTATCCGTCGGCGTATAGCTGAGCGTTACTTTCGGACCGCTGACATCGCTGACTGTGATCGGCGCAGCTTCCGTTGCAACTTCGTCCCCGTTTTCACCGATCAGGACACATCTGAAAGATGCTCCGTTTATTCTGGTTCGAAGTCTTGAAACAGTAAGCTGCATCGTTCCTGTACCGGAATATGTAACACCATCCTCATCCGTACCATCCGAAAGATCCGTTATTCCGGCCGCCGTGACCTTCTGCCATCTGCATGCCGTCACCTTATTTCCGGAAACGGAAAAAACTGCATTCTGGTCTGTTCCTGCACTGGCTGCAACAGGCTGCAATGTCACTTCCGGTTTTTTCGAATAGCCATACAGCTTCATGGTTCCAGTAACGGAAATGGTCCGTTCAAACGAATATCCGCAAGATCCGACCGGATCGTTGCTGTTGGCTATATTTCCTCCAACACAGACAACACGCTGTCTGACTCCGTAGTTGGCTGGCATCGTTAACACGGCATCTTTACTACTGTATTCACTTAAGTCAACGGTTCCGCTTGTGGCGGATGTGGAGCAATGAGTGACAACCGGGTACCCGTCTACACAGATACTATAGGTGGTATTGACGGCATCGGCTTTCGCATAAGTATGCAGGCCTCCGCTGGAACAGCCGGAACACCATCCTCCGTAGGAGGCAATGCAGGTCCCGCTGATCTGATAAATGCCATACGCGATCCCTTTGGTTGAAATGCTTTCTCCGGGCCCTAAAGTTCCCAGATACTCTCCCTCTGTCTCTCCGGCAAAAACGGGTACAGTAAAGAAAGCTCCGGCATACAATAGAGCGAAACACATGATCCAGAGGATCTTCTTTAATTTTTTCACCGCTTATTCTCCTTTTTTGAACGGGGAAGCATAACGGATGTGAAAGTGAAATGTGCTGAACGGATCTGAAATTCCGTATCGTTATCCTATCCTATCAACAAAAAAAAGTCAATAGAATTTTTACCGCAACGTGTGTTTTTTATCGCTGGATGATACGTGCGATATCATTGTACATAACAAAAGCCATAAGCCCGAGCAACAGGACAACTCCGAAAAGATTGATCGCCCCTTCCATTTTTGTTGATAAAGGCTTCCTCCGGACTGCCTCTACGATCAGTAAAAGCAGTTTCCCGCCGTCAAGACCGGGAACGGGTAAGAGGTTCATTGCCCCGAGATTCGCTGAAAGAAGCGAACCGAGCGACAGCATGGTAAGGACTACGGCCAATGTTCCGCCGGCCTCCTTGGCATAATCATATTCATCACTGACAATGGTTGCCATACCGATCGGTCCGCTCAGTTCTTTGGCAGACAGTTTTCCGATCACCAGCCATTTTAAACTGTTGACAACGGATTTTACCTCATAGATCACATAATAGTACGCATATCTGATCGACTTTAGAGGTGTGATGTTCTCGTCATAATCACCGCCGATGATCCCGAACATGTATCGACCGTATTCCTCATTATAGGCCGGTTTCAGTTTCACCTGATACCGTTCATGATCACGCTCGAATTCGATCACGGATTCGCTTCCGTCTGCGAACATCGTCAGCATTGTTACTTCCGAAAACATATGTATCCTGGAACCGTTAAACCGTACGATCTCATCTCCTGCCGCAAGCCCTGCTTCTTCCGCAGGAGAACCGGGTGTTACCCCTAAAAGTTTTGCTGTCGGATAACCATCTGTACCGACAACAAACAAAGCCAGCACAAACGCCAGAATAAAATTGAAAAAAGGGCCAGCCAAAACTGTAGCCATCCGTGCATAAACCGGCGCATTCCGGTAGGTACTCTCTTCCAGATGTTCGATATCCGCATTATCGAAAAGGCACCCCCCGCCAAGCGGAAGCAGATTGATCCTGTACAAAGTCTCATTTTTACGGAATGAAAAGATCTTTGGTCCGAAACCGATCCAAAATTCATTCACGGCGATCCCGTTTGCTTTGGCGATCAGAAAGTGTCCGAATTCATGCGATATGACCAAAACACCGAAGATTAATATGGCTAGTATCAGTTTGATCACAAAACTCATTTTTTATCTACCCGTTCTCATTTATTCTTTAAAAACTCATATACTTCCGCTTCCGTTTCAAGAATCTCGGATACGGAAGGATATTGTTTCACATGATGCGCATCCATTGCCTGTCTGATCAGCGCAGGGATATCCATAAATCCGATCTTTCCGTCCAGGAAAGCGGCAACCGCCATTTCATTTGCCGCATTGAATGCAGTCGGCATGGATCCGCCCTCCTTCGCGGCACGCATGGCAAGCGCAAACCCGGCAAACGTATCGGGATCCGGTTTTTCAAAAGTCATCTGCTTCAACTTGAAAAAATCAACCCGTTCGGAATGCATCGGCCTGCGTTCCGGATAGAACAGCGCATACTGGATCGGCAGTTTCATATCCGGCACACCAAGTTGTGCAATGATCGCACCGTCCTGATATTGCACCATCGAGTGGATGATACTCTGCGGATGGATCACGACTTCAATCTGAGACAGATCCACGTCAAAAAGCCATCCCGCTTCCATGACTTCCAGCCCTTTATTGACCAGAGTCGCCGAATCAACCGTGATCTTGGCCCCCATACTCCAGTTCGGATGTTTCAGCGCATCCGCAACCGTCATGCCGTACAATTCTTCTTTCTTTTTTCCCCTGAATGGGCCGCCGGATGCGGTCAGCAGGATCTTTTCGATATTTTTATGTTCTTCACCGTGCAGCGATTGAAAAATAGCACTGTGCTCGGAATCAACCGGAAGGATCCTCACATTACGCTCCGAAGCCATGGGCATGATCAGGTGCCCCGCACATACCAGCGTCTCTTTGTTGGCCAGTGCAATGTCTTTTCCTGCTTCGATAGCCGCTATCGTCGGACGGATCCCGATCATCCCGACCATGGAAGTGACAACCATCTCTGACGGTTCATAAACAGCCGCTTCCAAAAGACCGTCCATGCCCGATACAACCCTGACATCAAGATCCGCGACGCGCCCGGCAAGGTCCTGTGCGGCAGTTTCATCAAACATGGCAAAAAGATCCGGCTTGAATTCACGTATCTGTGCTTCGGCAAGCCGGACATTATGTGCACAGGCAAGTGCACAAACATTCAGTTCCGTATTCTTTTCTCTGACGATCTCAAGCGTCTGGACACCGATCGAACCGGTAGAACCCAAAACAGATATATTCTTCATATCGCTGAAAAATCAAAATCCTCCGTGAACAATAAAAACAAGCAGAAAATAGATCATGGGTGCAGCAAAGATCACACTGTCAAACCGATCGAGAATACCACCGTGTCCGGGGATCAGTTTCCCGTAATCCTTTATATCATGATTCCTTTTGATCGCAGATGCCGCCAGGTCACCGGTCTGCGAAACAACGGCACCGATCGCACATACGATCAGGATTCCGATCGTAACATGCGGCATTTCTTTTTCCAATAAAAAATACGAAAGCAGGAATCCTGCCAGAACAGAACCGGCAATACCGCCGATCGCGCCTTCAATTGATTTTTTCGGGCTTAATCTGGGGGCCAGTTTATGCTTTCCGATCGCCATACCGACAAGATATGCAAATGTATCACATACCCACGAAACGATAAAGATCAGCCACACGGTATAGATACCGCCTTCCAGTTCCCGGACTCTGTAGATAAAGCTCAGCATAACGGGGACATAAACAAAACCGAAAATACAATATGCGACCTGTGTCGCATGCAATTTCGGAAACGTAAAAATATAAACCAGCATCGTCAGGACGATCATGGTCACAATTATAAATAACAGATGTTCTGTATCTTTGCGGAAAAACAGGAACAGATAATATGCGATCGCGGATAAATAGCCGACAAGCGTCGGGGCATTGATCCGTTTACCGCCTTCCAGAACGTCACAGGCACGATAGAATTCATAAAGGCCGATCAGTGAACAGACTAACAGCACACACAGTAAAAGCGGTCCGCCGATATAATTACACGCGACGGCCACCACCAGAATACAGCCCCCGCTGATGATCCTGGTCATCATGTTTTCAGACATTCTCTACTCCTCCGTATCTTCTGTTCCGCTGATTATAGGCATCGATTGCTTTTTGCAATTCTTCCTTGGAAAAATCGGGCCAATGTACTTCCGTAAAATAAAATTCACTGTACGCCAATTGCCATAAAAGAAAATTCGATAATCGCTGTTCTCCGGATGTTCTGATCAAAAGATCCGGTTCCGGTATCCCTGCTGTATCCAGATAAGATTCAAACAGTTCTTTTGTGATCGGACCATCTGCGATCTTACCGTTTGCCATATCCTTACGGATCCGGTTCATGGCACGCAACATCTCATCCTGGCTTCCGTAATTGAGCGCGACCTGAAAATGAAGACCGGTATTATCGGCAGATGCTTCTTCCAGCGTTTTGATCTTTTCCTGCAGATCCTCATCCAGTCTCGTTTTATCACCGATGATCCTGACACACATATTGTTTTTTTTCGCCGTCTTCAGACAGGTTTTCAGATAATTACGCAGAAGCTTCATCAGTGCGTCCACTTCGTCTGCCGGTCTTGACCAGTTTTCCGTGGAAAAAGCATAAACGGTCAGGTACTGTACACCCATTTTATATGCTTCTTCACAGATCAGTTCCACGTTTTTTGCACCCTGTGTATGTCCGTAATTGCGGGGCATTCCTTTTGATTTTGCCCATCTGCCGTTTCCGTCCAGAATGA
>JAEEGL015237608.1_pt1 | contig 17359 bp, 16 predicted proteins | sample 9134231 | NCBI WGS metagenome assembly JAEEGL01 (sample SAMN16246548, study PRJNA631951) | gut metagenome | biome: gut microbiome; feature: rumen; material: fiber-attached | host: Bos | place: Iran: Karaj | collected 2018-10
ACCTGCTCCTCGGTGATGGTCTCCTTGCTCTTGATGAAGCTTCTGCCGCAGAACTCGCAGTTGTCCTTGCCTTCCGGTCTCGGCGCGCCGCCGCCCTGACACGACGGGTAGTAGACGATCTTTTCGCGTTTGATCTCCTTCTTGGACTTGCCGCCGGAGAAGTTTGCCGTCACGGAATAGATCGCGTTGCGGATTACCATGAAGATGATGCCCGCAGGGATGCCTAACATGCACAGCGACACGATCAGTCCCCAGAACGCGGTCATTCCGTTCTCCACGCAGGAACCGAAATCGGTCTGTCCGTTCTGCCCGCCGCCGTCGATCAAGCTGATGGTCTTGGATTCGTCGAACGCGTACGCGCCGTTGTCATATGTGACGGACACGGTAAACGTCTCGTTTGCGTCCAGCGAAGTCGTCCACGTATAGTCACCGTCCTCCTTGAGCAGGCAGGCGGGGGTGACGGATTTCACCTTGTCGCTGTTCCACCGGATGACGAGCGAATCGACGTCCGCGTCAAACCAGCCGGGTGTGAACTCGTAATACGTCTCCCCGTCCGTGAACCGGTTCATCTCATACATGTAGTCCTGAATCAGTTCGAAATCGAACGAAACGACCTCGCCCGCATAGTAGTCCCTGTCGAGATCGACGCGGACATAGACGCCGCTGTCGGAGCTGAATCCGATCTTGGAGATCGTATCGCTGCGCGCTTGGACCGACTTGGCATGGGTATTGGGGATGCCGATGCGGATCCACGAAAGCGGTCCCTCGCTCGTGCTGTCCAGCACCATCCAGTCAAAATGATAGTACACGGACAGCGTGCCGTCCTCGTTGACGTCGATGGTGATCGCGTATTCCAGGATCTCGTCGAGTGCGTCCGCCTCCGTCGCGGGGATGAAGCCGAAGAAGAGGAACAGAACCAGAAAAAGGGAAAGGACTCCCGTCCAGATACGCTTTTCAGTCATGGTCCTCAACTCCTTCCCGATGTTTGCGCAGCGGGCATTCACCGCTCATGCGCGCCGAGAACGCGCGCCGCGCCGCGCAGGCTTCGCTCTGCCAGATCGTTTCCCAGTCGTCTTCGAGCATGCTGCCGAGCGGTTCGCCCGAAAGCCAACTCTGGCACGGCACGACGTGTCCGCCCGGCGACACCGCCATGTTGCTGAGACAGGCGCCGCAGGTCGGGGTGCTGATGCCGAGCTCGGAGAAGAACGCGTCCTCGATCCAGCCGGGGGAGGTGAAGTTCAGTTCCATGCCATTCGCAAAGCAGTAATCGACCGCGTCCTTCAGCACGGTTTTCAGTTCATCCGTTTGAAGCTGCAGGTTTTCGGACGCTTCCGTCGCAGCGTTGCCCGTCGTGATCAGCCCGGAACATGTCACGTAGATCACGCCGAGTTCGTGCAGCAGTTCGAGCGTTTTCACATAGTTCCGGTTCAGCGTGCACAGCGGCGTGTTGACCGAAAGGCTCAGCCCTGCCGCGAGCGCGTTTTTAATCCCCTGCAGCGTGTCAGCGTACCGGTTTGCGCCGACAAGCGTGTTGTGCACGGCTTCGTCCGCGGAATAGAACGTGATCTGAATGCTGTCGAGCGAGGCTTTTTTGAGCGTCTCCGCAAAGGATTCGGTGATCAGAATGCCGTTGGTGTTGAGACGGGTGATAAACCACTTGGCGTACTCGATCAGCTCCGACAAGTCTGCTCTGAGCGTCGGTTCGCCGCCCGTAAAGGTCAGTTGTGCAATGCCCGCGTCGCGGCATTTATCGATGATGCGCTTCCAGTCCTCGGTGCCGAGCTCGGTCTCTTCCGCCTGCGGCTGATTCGCGGCATAGCAGTGCACGCATTTCTGGTTGCAGTGCCATGCGCCGTTTCTGGTCATTGCGCTGACGATCAGATCCATGCGGTGCGGCGCGCGCATAAACGGCGCGTACTCCCCGATCGTGCAGTAGTCGATCTCCTCGTTCACGGCTTCTCCGCGGGCGATCTGTCGGAAGGTCTTCATGATCCGGTAAACATCGTATCTGAGCCGCTTGTTCGAGACGACCGGATAGATTTTGTGCACCGCTTTGGTCGTGTCGGTCAGGATGCGTTCCAGTTCTTCCTCAGTGATGGGTTTTCCGTCGTACTTGTTGACCTGCCCGATGAACTCCGTCAGCAGGATGCTCCACGAACGGTTGACAGGAATGATGTCCTGCCCGTTGATGATCGCGCAGCTCGCGCCGATCTCACCGTCCTGCAGGACCGGCGGTACAAGATGGATCCGCACCACGCCCGGTCCTTCCGGATTGAGGGTGGTATGATGGACTTCGTTGAAATGCTCGATCGCGTATCTGCGTTCGCGTTTTGTGGTCTTCATGCGTTTTCCTCCCTGTACAGGATGCTGCGGGCTGCGTGCAAATCACGCGAAAGCACACCCATATCATATTTATGTTATCATATCCGCCCGTGCGGCGCAAGCGGTAAATACCGCAGTCATAAAAACCGTGTCCGGACAGCGCGGGGACGCACACTTTTTCTGCGGAAATAATAGCATAACAGTAAAGAACCAAGGAGGAAGCAACGATGGTACAACCCTATGCAAACGGCGGTGCGTGCTGCTTTACGAACGATGCGCCCGCCGTCGATCCGACCGCGGTCGAAAACGTCGTGCCAGCCGGCGCAGTCGGCGCGCAGAATCCCTGCGGCATGCCGAATGCGGGCGGCTGTGCGCTCGCGACCGTTTATTTCCCGACCCAAGTGTACCGCGCGGGTTTCTGCCCGTGCGAAGCGCTGGCGCGCGGTACACTTTTTCCGGAGCTTGTCTCCGAATATCCGACCTGCAGAAGGGGGGAGCTTTGATGGACCGTATGGAACAACAGCTTTTGACCCGCATCGGAGAGGTGCGCTTTGCCTGCGTCGAGTTGCAGCTCTATCTCGATACGCATCCCGAGGACCTCGAAGCGCAGAACGACTACAACAGCTATGCCGGCACGCTCGAGCGGTTGTGTGCGGAGTACACCGAAACCTACGGACCGCTCCAGAACTTCGGCAACGTTCCGCACGACGCGGGCAGCTGGGTCTATCAGGCGTGGCCCTGGCAGAGATAAGGAGGCAGAACCATGTGGATTTATGAAAAACGACTCGAATACCCCGTGCGCATCACCAAGCCCGACCCGCGCATGGCAAAGCTTTTGATGGCGCAGTACGGCGGTCCGGATTCCGAGCTCGGCGCGGGGCTCCGCTATCTCACACAGCGCTATTCCATGCCCGACGACCGCATCCGTGCAACGCTGACGGATATCGGCACCGAGGAAATTGCGCATTGGGAGATGATTGCGACAATGATTACACAGTGCATGCAGGGCGCGACGCTCGAGGAGCTGACTGCCGCGGGATTGGACGGCTATTACGTGATGCACAGCAACGGCGTGTTCCCCGCAGACCCGAACGGCGTGCCGTTTACAACTGCGTACATTGCGTGCACCGGCGACCCGATCGCGGATCTTTCCGAGGACATGGCGGCCGAGCAGAAGGCGCGGGCAACGTACGAGCATCTGATGAATATGACGACGAACAGCCAGATCATCGAACCGCTGTACTTTCTGCGCGAGCGCGAAATCGTGCATTATCAGCGCTTCGGAGAGTGCCTCGAAATCATGCAGGCGATCAAGAACGGTCGCAGCGCGCCCTCCTGCCGCTGCCAGAGAAGACGGTATTGATCGACAAAGACTGTCGCTGCTGCGGCAGTCTTTTTATTTCCGCAGACCTTTGAGATCGCCGGTTGCGGGGTTGTCGATCAGACTGCCGTCCGAGGCGAAGCGTGAGCCGTGACACGGGCAGTCCCAGGTTTGCTCGGCGTCGTTCCGGTGCAGCGCACACCCGAGGTGCGGACAGCGCGGTGTTGAGGGTTTCAGCATATCGAAAACGAATTCCGCGGCGTTGGTGAACAGGGCGGGGTGCAGCATGCTGCGAGAAGGCGAAAACAGCTTTGCGTACGGGTTTTCCGTGCCGGTCAGAAGATCACGCAACAGCTTTGCCGCAACCATCGAACCGGTCATGCCCCATTTGTTGAAGCCGGTCGCGACATACAGATCGTCCGTGCCGGCGGAATACCGCCCGATGTACGGTACGGCATCGAGCGTCATGCAGTCCTGCGCTGCCCAGGCGTATTTGACGGCTGCATTGCCGAAGTAGAGATCGGCGACCTCCTTAAGCTCCCGGTATCCGCCGCCGTCTTTGCCGGTCCGGTGACTGCCGCCGCCGATGAACAGCAGATCGCCGTAATTGCGGAACGAGAGCCCGCTTTCGTCATCATCGAGAAACATACCGCCGAGTTCCTCTGCGTGTTCAAGTGCGATCACATACGATCGGTGCTGATACAGCTTCATAAAGTACATGCCGTGCTTGTTCAGAAACGGGAAATGCGTGGCGACGACCGCGCGGTTAGCGGTGATCGTGCCGCCGCTTGTGACGGCGGTGACGCCGGCCTTCGTCTTTTTCAGTTCGCGCACACGGGTATGTTCACAGATGCGCAGGCCTTCTGCGATCGTATAAAGGAACCGCAGCGGATGGAACTGCGCCTGCCGCGGAACCGAAATCGCGCCTGCAACGTCAAACGGCAGCTCCCATGCGTCGGTTCTGCGCGCGGGGACGCCCAGCTTTTTGAGCGCGCGCAGCTCCCGTTCGAGCTTTTTTATATCGAAGAGCGAATAGACGGAGTTGGTCCGTTGTTCGAAACCGCAGTCAATTCCGGTGCAAAGCGCACGGTAGGCTTCAAGTGCTTCTTCGTTTGCGCGAAGGTACAGCGCCGCGTTCCGTTCGCCGAACGTGCGGATCAACTTGTCGTAGATCAATCCGTGCTGAAAGGTGATCTTGGCGGTCGTGTTCTGCGTGACGCCGCCGCCGATCTCCTCCGCTTCGCACAGCAGGTACGCAATGCCCGCCTCTTCGAGCAGGTATGCCGTCAGCACGCCCGACATGCCGCCGCCGATGATCAGTACATCGGTCTTTTCATCGCCGTTTAAGGCGGGAAACGGTTGCTTGTTTGCCGTCGCATTCCAAACAGATGCCATAGATGCCTCCGATTCTTACTTGTTTTTCGTTTATTCTTCCGCAAAGACGACTGTTTCATGCTGTTTTCGACACAAATCGAAATTCAAGTATGCATTCCGGCGGCGAATTGCGCAAAGAGCATACTTGTCAGCAACGCCGATTTCGTTTATACTGTATATGGAAAGGGAAGCGGAACCATGTGCGGACGGTACTATATCGATGATGATATCCGGGACGAACGCCTCAAAGAGCAGATCGGAGAGGCGGTCCGCGTCGCCGCGCGTATCGATGCGCCGATCAGGACGGAGGGAGAGATTCGCCCGTTTGATATCGCGCCGGTGATCGCCCCTTCGGCGCTGAATCGAAGGATCGGCACGTTTCCGATGCAGTGGGGCTTTCGTCATCCGACCAAGGGCATGCCCGTGTTCAACACACGCAGCGAGACGGTGACAGAAAAGCAGTTGTTTGTCACCAGCGTCGACGAGCGCCGTTGCCTTATTCCCGCATCGTGCTATTTTGAATGGAAAAAGCTCGATCAAAAGCGCAGGGAAAAGTATGCGTTTTATGCCGAGAACGGCGAACCGCTGTATCTTGCGGGACTCTATATTCGTACCTCGGATACGCATCGGCTGCCGTGCTGTTCAATCCTGACGCAGAGCGCGCATCCGGAAATTCGGGACATCCACGATCGCATGCCGGTCATTGTGCCGTTCAGCCGCGCAGAGGAATGGCTCTCGCCGGATACCGATCTTTTGGGTATGATCAAAAACCTGCGTGTCGACGTTTTTGCGAAATCGACGCGTCAGACAAACGGATAGAGTATAAAAAGAGAAAGAGGAGGGTTCTGAATGAAACGAATTCTATGCATCCTGCTTGTGCTGCTGCTGGCGATCGGTCTGTTCGCCTGCACTAACAACACGGACAAGCCGAACGACGTGCAAAACGGCACGCCCGGATCGCAGACTGACGGAGGAGCTAAGGCGACGGAGGAGCCACCGACATACTGGGTTTATGATTATCCTTACGGCTCTTTGAAACTGCATGTGAGTCTTGCAATGCAAAATGAGCCGGAGGACGAGAGCGATTCGCTGCTGTTCACCGACCCGGAAGGCGCATGGACGATGCGTTTTACGCCGCTTTCGGTGCGTCAAACCGAGATTCATCTGAACAATCTGACCAATTCCACAGAGTCCAAAAAGACCTTCGGCTATTATCAAAACGTAACGGTCGAGGACCGTACGGCGGCGTACGGACGCAGCGGGGTCAAAGTAACATTCCTGTCGTTTGAGCGCAATCCCGACTGGCACGAGGCATCTCAGGGTTACACGGCCGGTGCGACCGAGCCGCATGCTTATCTGCTGTTCGACTACGGCGATACGATCATCGGCGAGTGGGGCGGGCTCGAGGTCGAGCTTGCACTGCCGAAAAAATCGACCGATCCGATCGCACCGGTTCTCAGCGATGAGAGAGTGCAGACGCTGATGAACGGAATTGAGTTTATCGAAAGCGCTGCGCAGAAGGAAGTCTCCATCCCCGGTCTGTCGGTCTCGTTCCCGGCGCGCTGGACGCCTGCAACCGACGGGGATCAGACGATCTGGTCGGGCATCTCGGGCGAAACGAAGGGCACAGTTTTCTTTGGCTCCTCGATTTATGCCGATCCGAAGGAGGCTGCGGGTTATCTGAACAAGAACTATCGGACCGTGACGTTCGGCGGAAGGGAATGGTACGGCGAGGTGCGCACCTCCGAGCTTTCGGGCAGCATTCTCAAGGGACTTGAGCTGTTCACCGCGTTCACCGAATTCCACGCGCTGTATATGAAGCTGAATCTGGCCGACTGGCAGAGCGACGCGGACTTCTGGGCGTATACGGAAACCGACGTGTTCAAGGGAATCATGGAAAGCGTCGTGACCGATCCCGCCTCCTTCCACAATCCGGAGGACGACTTCAGAGATGCGTCCGGTTTCGAGGCGAACAACATCAATGAGCTTTCCGGCTATACCGGTACGGAGACCGATCTCATCATTCCGTCTGTGATCGGGCAGACCGAGATCATCGGTATCAACACCGATTTGTTCAAGGACAATACTTCGATTACGTCCGTCGTGATTTCCGAGGGTGTCGCTTACATCGAATACGGCGCGTTCCACGGCTGCACAAACCTCAAGTCGGTTGTGCTGCCCAACTCGCTGACCTACATCGACTACCATGCGTTCGAGGATTGTACCGCGCTTGAATCGGTGACGTTCGGCAGCGGGATCATCACGATCGACAACGAGGCGTTCCGCAACTGCTCCGCGCTGAAAGACGTTGTGCTGCCCGATACCGTGCAGAAAATCGGCAACGAGGCGTTCCGCGACGCTGGCGACGGTACGGGGCGCTTTACCTGTCTTGCAAACGGTGTTGTATATGGCAGGAGCGCACTGAACGGCGCAAGTTTCCGCGAGGTTGTCTTCGGTGAAAACGCAGACCTTTCGGAGAGCAGCATCCTTTCGGATTTCAAGGGCGAATCCGTCAAAGTCGGCGACGGTTGCACCGCGATCGGCGAATACTTTGTCTGGAATCCCAATATGGAGGATACGAACCTGAAGACAATCGCGCTGCCGGATACCGTGAAGAGCATCGGCATGTATGCGTTTGCAGGGCGTCTCGGCGTCAAAGAGATCAATCTCGGTAAGGTCGAAACGGTTGGCGAAAGCGCGTTCTATAAGATGGGTCTTGTCGATATCGTCGTGCCGGGAACGCTTGCGACGGTCCCGAGTTCCTGCTTCAGCGGCTGTCCCTATGTGATGACGATCACGATCGAGGAGGGCGTCACGTTCATCGACGAATGGGCGTTTGAGGCATGCGGCAAGGCGGTCGAAGGACGGTGGGAGTACAACCGCGTTACGCAGGAAGAAGCGGATCAGCACCCCGAATGGGTCGAAAACGGTACGGAAGGATACAACCGTTTCGTCAAGGTTGTTCTGCCGTCAACGCTCACAAAGACCGGTTACGGCGCGTTCTGCAATATCATCGGCGACGTTTACATGCTCTGGGTGACCTCGCCCGATCAGTTCCCGAAGGAGTATGATATCGGAACGTTCGCAAGCGCGCACATCGGTCAGGTATTCTTTACGCAGGAAACAATCGAAGCGTACTGCGATCAGCTCGATGCCATCGTTTCCGGTTTCGACTACGTGAACGAAGCTGCGTGGTACGACGAAGGCAAGGGCATCTTCTGGACGCCGGTCAATTGATCGTTATAACTTCCAAAGCGCCGAGGCAACCGCTTCGGCGCTTTTTTGTGCTTCTTTGCAAAAAAGACTTGACTTTCCGGGAAACGGTGATATACTTACATATGAACAGATGTGCATATGTTGAAAAGAGGTGATGTACGTGGCAAAGCGTGAATACGTCGCAGTGTGCGAAGAGGTGTGTCCGCATCAGGAAATTCTGGATCGGGTCAAGCCGGAGATGCCGGATGAGGAACGGCTGTACGACCTGGCGGAACTGTTCAAGGTGTTTGGCGATACGACGCGGATTCGGATTCTGTATGTGCTGTTCGAGTCGGAGATGTGCGTGTGCGACATCGCGGCACTGCTCAACATGAACCAGTCGGCGATCTCGCATCAGCTGAAGATCTTAAAGCAGGCACGTCTTGTGCGCAATCGTCGTGAGGGCAAGACGGTTTACTATTTCCTTGACGACGACCATGTGCGCACAGTCATCGGACAGGGCATGGAACACATCGAAGAAATCGGCAGGAGGAGATAAATATGAAGAAATCCTACAAGATCGAAGTCGACTGCGCAAACTGCGCGAATCTGATGGAGGAAGCCGCAAAGAACACCGCAGGCGTGAAGGATGCGACCGTCAGCTTTATGACGCTGAAAATGAAGGTGGAATTTGAGGACGGGACCGATGAAGCCGCTGTCATGCAGCAGGTGCGCAAGAACTGCAAAAAGGTAGAAAGCGACTGCGAGATCTATCTGTAAGGACGGAAACGTCGGGAGGACTTGGCAGGATGAATAAGAAGCAGAAACATCTGCTGATACGCATTATTGTCGCGGCGGTATGCTTTGTGCCGCTGTATTTGCTGTCGGAAGGGATCATCCCGAACCGTCTGCCGCATTGGGTGATCTGGGCGCTCTTTCTGATACCGTATCTTACGGTCGGTTATGACATTCTGAAAAAGGCTGCGCTCGGCGTCAAAAATCGCAGACCGTTCGACGAATGCTTTCTGATGACGGTTGCGACAGTTGCGGCGATCGCGCTCGGCGAGTACGGCGAGGGCGTTGCGGTCATGCTGCTCTATCAGGTCGGCGAGCTGTTCCAGAGCATCGCGGTCGGCAAGAGCCGCAAAAACATCAGCGAGCTGATGGATATTCGTCCGGACTATGCAAACGTAGAAGCAGAGGACGGGACTTTGGAGCGCGTCGATCCCGATGAGGTCGAGATCGGCACCGTGATTGTCATCGAGCCGGGGGAAAAGGTTCCTATCGACGGCGTCGTGATCGAAGGCGCATCCGCGCTGAACACCGCCGCGCTGACCGGCGAAAGCAAACCGCGCGAGGTTGGTACGGACGATACGGTCCTGTCCGGCTCAATCAATCTGTCCGGCGTTTTGAAGGTGAAAACCACGGCGGCATTTGAGGAGTCCACGGCATCGAAGATACTGGAGCTTGTAGAGAACGCCGCGTCGCGCAAAGCAAAGTCGGAGCATTTCGTGGCGAAGTTTGCGCGCGTTTACACGCCGATCGTCTGCGGTACGGCGCTTGCGCTGGCGGTGCTTCCGCCGCTGTTCATCCTGATCACCAAGATCGGCATGCCCGAAGGCATTACCTTCTGGCAGATCCTGCGCGATTGGGTGCTCAGAGCGTGCACATTCCTGGTCATCAGCTGTCCGTGCGCGGTCGTCATCAGCGTACCGCTGAGCTTCTTTGCGGGGTTGGGCGGCGCAGGCAGTCGCGGCATTCTGATCAAAGGCGCGAACTATCTTGAAACGCTTGCCGAGGTTAAGACGGTCGCGTTCGACAAGACCGGAACGATCACCAAGGGCAGCTTTGCGGTCACGGCGGTGCATCACAGTATCATCGACAACGAGGCGCTTCTGGCGCTTGCGGCGCATGCCGAGTGCAGGTCCTCGCACCCGATCAGCCAGAGCCTTACGAAAGCATACGGTAAGCCGATCGATCCGACACGCGTTTCCGACATTCGGGAGATCAGCGGACACGGCATCATGGCGACGGTGGACGGCAAAGCGGTCGCGGTCGGCAACGAACGGCTGATGAACAGGCTCGGCATACCGGCGCTGCACTGCCATCACGTCGGAACGATTCTGCACATCGCGATTGACGGCGTTTATGCGGGGCACATCGTGATTGCGGACGAGGTCAAAGAGCATGCGAAGGAGGCGATCGCCGCGCTGAAGAAGGCCGGCGTCAGGCGTACGGTCATGCTGACCGGCGACGTCGAAGCGGTTGCAAAGCAGGTCGCGGAGGAGATCGGTATCGACGAATACCGCGCAGAGCTTTTGCCGCAGGAAAAGGTTGCCTGTGTTGAAACGCTGATCGGCGAGAACGCCGGCAAAAAGCGGCTTGCGTTTGTCGGCGACGGCATCAATGACGCGCCGGTGCTCGCGCGCGCAGATCTCGGCATCGCAATGGGCGCGCTCGGGTCGGACGCTGCAATCGAGGCGGCGGACGTCGTGTTGATGGACGATGATCCCAACAAGATCGCAAAGGCAATCCGTATCGCAAAAAAGTGTATGCGCATCGTGAAGGAGAACATCGGCTTTGCGCTGATCGTCAAGGCGGTTTGTCTGCTGCTCGGTGCGCTGGGTCTTGCGAATATGTGGATTGCGATCATTGCCGACGTCGGCGTCATGATTCTTGCGGTACTGAACGCCGTTCGCTGTCTGTTCGTGAAGCATCTATAAAGCAAGGAGCACCAAGAAAAAGGAAACTTCCGACCGTTTGATTCCCATACAGAACGGCACCGTTCCCCTCATTATCGGAATTATACACGATAATTCGAGAATAATGAGGGGATTTGTATGCGAAATTTGAAAAAAATGAAAAAACAGAGTACATTCGTGGACAACGCATTCTTTACTGTGTTATAATACACGAAAGTTTATCCGGGAGAGGATACCTTCTCGGAACGGTTTTCGAACAGATGAATACATCTCTGCAGTAAAGCATACAGCGACGCTGCTTTCGGATCGTTCTCCGCATATGGCGGCATCGAAAGCAAGAGGGAGAACCAAAGTGATCGGTTTCGGCGTACAATGGAAGAGAATACCGGCAATGCTGCTCAGCATTGTGATGACGGCGGGTTTACTGCCGCTTTTTGCCGTTGCGGATGCGCCGGAGCAGCCGACATATTGCGGGAATGAGGAGCATACGCATACCGACGAATGCTACGGACCGATTCTGATCTGCGGCAAGGAGAAAGGCGAAGGCGCGCATACACATTCGGACGAATGTTATGCGGATGCGATCCAACTGCTCTGCGGAAAGGAAGAATGCGAACCGCATGCGCATACCGATGCATGCTATACCGAACAGGAAGTTTTGACCTGCACGCTTGAGGAGAACGAGGAGCATACCCATACCGCAGAGTGCTATGAGACGGTCAAGGTTTTCAATTGCGGCAAGGAAGAGACCGAAGGACATATTCATACCGAGGAATGCTACGAAACGGTCCGCGAGTTGATCTGTCGGCAGGAGGAGAACGAGGGACACGTCCATACCGACGCATGCTATGAGACCGCACTGCTCTGCGATAAGGAGGAGCATATCCATACGGAGGAATGCTATTCCGACAAGTCGGCGGATATAGAGAATTGGACGGTTTGGAAAATTAGCGTACGTGACGCGGAGCTCAACGGCGACGCGGCGCATGACATTCTGGAAATCGCAAAGACGCAGGTGGGCTACGAATCGAGCGATAAGAACTTTATCGTAGCCGACGGAAAAAAGAAGTATTACAATCGCTATGCGCATTGGTACACCGCGGGAAGCAACAGCTATGCGGATTGGTGCGCAGGCTTCGTATCGTTCTGTATCTCGTACGCAAAGGTCGAAAACGTTCCGTTGAGCCTTGCTTGCCAAGCGTGGACCGAATCGCTCGGGAACACAGGAATGTATCGCGCGGCGAAGGCATATACGCCGAAGGCGGGCGATATCATCTTCTTTGCAACCGAACAGAAGTATCCGGGAATCGCGACACATGTCGGCATTGTTGCGGAGGCAACCGAAGATACGATTCGCACGATCGAGGGAAACCGGACAAGACGGGTTGCGTATTACGAATACGCGATCAACGACGCAACGATCCTGGGCTACGGCGAAATGCCGACAAAACCCGAAACGGATGAGAATCTTTCCCGGCAGGAGATTATTGAATACGCTTTCACCAATCCCGGCAACAGCATTCAGCTTTTGAAGCTGCTTTCGGCAAACGGCACGGAAACGCAGTCGATCGCGGATGAGACCGTCACCGAGGGCTTTGTATCCATCGCTCCCTTCGGTTTCTCCGTACGCGCGATTGTGATAAAGCCGGATGCAACGGACGTTGACTACGGCAGGAAAGCAAACAAGTCGAATATGAAGGAATAAAAACCTATTCAGACGACAAGGACCCTCTTATATGCGCAGAGACAGACCGGAACGAGAGTCGGGACAACGAATAAGCGGCATCTTGAAGCGTGAGCAGGCAACAATGATTGATAGCTGAAATGAACCATCCGTTTTCACGGATGGTTCATGATTTTTACTGCATAAGCCGGTTTCTGTCATGCAAATCCTTCGGAGAAGCGCTTTCGCAAATCGAGGTGCTTCTTCATGCCGTGCTTTTCCGCTTGCGCCTTGGGGTGAGATGCTGTGCTCACGCGATCGTTTCGATGCGCAAAATGTTGGTGTTGCCGCTCTCGCCGGTTGTGGTGCCGCCGGTCATGACGACCGTCGTGCCGGGGGCGAGGTTGAGCGTTGATTTTGCGCAGCGCAGTGCGTAGTAATAGAGGACCTCCATGCTCGGGAAATGCTCGGTCAGCACCGGCACGACGCCCCAGCTCAAAGCCAGCTTGTACCACGCAAGCTTGTTGGTCGCAAGCCCGAGGATCGGCGTCGGCGCGCGGAAGCGTGAGACCATACGCACGGTGAGTCCGCTCAACGAGGTTACGACGATCGCGCTTGCGTTGAGGTCGATTGCCATGGTGCAGGCGGCGTGCGAGATCGCGTCCACACGGTTCTGGATCGTGAAACTCTGTGCTTCGAAATGCGCCTTATAGTCGATGTGCCGCTCGGTTTCCTCGGCAATCTCGCCCATTGTGCGGACCGATTCGACCGGATACTTGCCCGCCGCGGATTCGCCGGAGAGCATGATCGCGCTCGTGCCGTCATAGACCGCGTTTGCAACGTCGCTGATCTCGGCGCGCGTCGGACGCGGATTCGAAATCATGCTTTCAAGCATTTCGGTTGCCGTGATGACGCGTTTGCCGAGCAGGCGGCATTTGGTGATCAGATGCTTTTGAATCGCGGGCAGCTCGGTGAACGGTACTTCGACGCCGAGGTCGCCTCTCGCAACCATGACGCCTTCGCAGACAGAGCAGATTTCGTCGATGTTGTCGACGCCGTGACGGTTCTCGATCTTTGCAATGACGTCGATGCCCTCGCCGCCGTGCTCCTTCAGAAAGCCCTTGAGGTCCAGAAGGTCCTGCTTGCAGGAGACGAACGATGCGGCGACGAACTCCACGCCGTTCTGAATGCCGAACAGCAGGTCCGACTTGTCCTGTTCGCTGAGATACTTCTGCCGCATGACCTTGCCGGGAAAGCTCATGCTCTTGCGATCGGAAAGCACGCCGCCGGTGACGACGCGGCAGTGAATCTCCGTATCCTCGATCGACTCGACCTCGAAGATCACGAGCCCGTTGTTGACAAGGATGCGATCGCCGACGGAAAGGTCATCCGCAAGCCCCGCGTAGCTGACCGAAACGATCTCCTGATCGCCGACGATATCGCGCGTCGTAAACGTGAACGGATCTTCGTCGGCAAGCGTGATTTTGCCGTTTTCGAACGTGCGGATGCGGTACTCCGGTCCCTTCGTGTCGAGCATGATCGGGATCGGCAGGTTCAGCTCCTCACGCACCACTTTGATCATGTCGATCTTTTTCTGATGCTCTTCATGCGTACCGTGGGAGAAATTGAGCCGCGCGACGTTCAGCCCCGCAAGACACATGGCACGGAACACCTCGGGCTTTTCGCTCGACGGACCGATGGTGCAGATGATCTTGGTCTTTCTCATGGTCGTGATCCTTTCCTATATCATTTTCATGTTCATTATACACCAATCGATATAAGAGCGCAAGAATCGCAGTCCGTATTTTGCGCGGTGCGGCACGAAAAAACGGTTGAAAATCGGGTCGATTCGTAGTATGATGACGAAGCAATCCGAAAGGACGGAAGAGAACGATGCGCAGAAACTACCATACGCACACAACACGCTGCGGACACGCGGTCGGAACGGATCGTGCATACGTCGAATCCGCAATTGCCCGCGGTCTCAAGACACTTGGATTTTCGGACCATGTGCCGATGCCGTTTGCGGACGGGCATGAATCGAACTATCGCGTGCCGATTCGACAGCTCGACAATTATGTGCAGAGCGTACTGTCATTGCGCGAGGAGTATCGCAACGAGATCGAGATACAGCTCGGCTTCGAGGCGGAATACTATCCCGACCGGTTCGAAGCAATGCTCGATCTGCTGCGCCCGTATCCGGTCGATTATCTGCTGCTTGCGCAGCACTTCGTCGACAGCAGCGAGCGCATCTACAACACGAATCCGCAAAGCAATCAGGATGCGTTTCGATTGTACACGGACCGCTGTCTTGAGGCAATGGCGACCGGCCGCTTTACCTATCTCGCGCATCCCGATCTCTTCTATTTCATCGGCGATCCGAACGTCTATCGGCGGGAGGTGACGCGCCTGTGCGAAGGCGCGAAGGCAATGCGCGTTCCGCTGGAGCTCAACATGCTTGGTCTGCGCGAGCACCGCAACTATCCGTCATCGCGGTTTTGGAAGATTGCGGGACCGCTTGGCTGTACCGTCGTGCTGGGCTGCGACGCGCATGCGCCCGAAGATGTTGCCGATCCGGAAAACCTTCGGGAGGCAGAGGCGTTTGCAAAGCGGTTCGGCGTGCAGATCACGCAGGATATTCCCTTAAAAAAACCGTTCTGAATTTGATGTATCCCGAACAAAAAAAGGCTGTTCCGTTTCCGGAGCAGCCTTTCGATCTTTGATTGGATGCGTCAGATTTCGGTGTTTGCATCACCCATCAGATCGGCAAGCGCCTTTTCGCGCACGACGCGCACGTCGATGTCGCGTACCTTCTGGCGCAGCGGAAGCACCGAACGCGGCGAGACGGAAAGCTCGTCAATACCGATCGACAGGAACGTTTCGGTCAAAGCAAGGTCCGCGCCGAGTTCGCCGCAGATGCCGACCCAGATACCGTTCTTGTGCGCATTGTCGCAGACCATTTTCAGAAGCCGCAGAACCGCCGGATGATGCGGGTTGAAGAAACGTCCGAGGTCGTTGTTCTGCCGGTCGCACGCAAGCGTATACTGCGTCAGGTCGTTCGTGCCGCAGGAGAAGAAGTCGACTTCCTTGGCCAGACGGTCCGAGAGGATTGCCGCAGCGGGCGTCTCGATCATGATACCGACCTCGACGTCGTTGTCGAACGGAATGCCCTCATCGTGCAGTTCCTTCTTGACGCGTTCGCACATCTTCTTTGCCTCGCGCACCTCCCACACCGACGTGACCATCGGGAACATGATGGAAAGCTTACCGAATGCGGACGCGCGGTACAGCGCGCGAATCTGTGTGTGGAAAATCTCCGGACGGTTCAGGCAGATGCGCAGCGCGCGATTACCCAAAGCCGGATTCTCTTCCTTCGGCAGATTGAAGTATGCAATCTGCTTATCCGCGCCGATGTCGAGCGTGCGGATGACAACCTCTTTGCCGCCCATGTCGGAAAGCGCTTTCTTGTACGCTTCGAACTGATAGTCCTCGTCCGGATAGTCGTCACAGTTCAGATACAGGAATTCGCTGCGGAACAGGCCGACGCCGCCTGCGTCGTTTTTGAGCACCGCAGCTACGTCGTCGGGACTGCCGATGTTGCAGTAGATGCGCACACTCTGCCCGTCCTTGGTGACGTTGGGCTTGCCCTTGAGCTCATCCAACAGCGCCTGCATCTTTTTCTGCTCTTCCATCTTCTTGAGCATCTTTGCACGCGCATCTTCATCCGCGTCGATCAGGATATTACCGTTGGAGCCGTCGATGATGACCTCATGACCGGCAAATTCGGGTTTCAGCGCATCGCCGACGCCGATAATCGCGGGGATGCCCATCGTGCGCGCGAGAATTGCCGTGTGGCTCGATCCGCTGCCGCCTTCGGTGATGAAGCCGAGGATCTTGCTCTTGTCAAGCTGCACCGTTTCGCTCGGCGCAAGATCGTCCGCCGCCAGAATGACGGGAACGGGAGAGTCGACGCCGCCGGTGACTGCGCCGGTCAGAATGCCTAAGATACGGCCGGAAACGTCCTTGACGTCCGCGGCGCGCGCCTGGAAGTATGCGTCGTCCATGGAAGCGAACATCTCCGCAAACTGCGCGGCGGTATCGGAAACGGCTGCTTCCGCATTGAGCTTGTTTTCGTTGATCGCGTTCTGGATGCTCTCCTCGTAATCGAGATCCTCCGCCATCATCTGATGCGTTTCAAACAGCATTGCCGCCTCGTCGCCCGCTTCGGCTCTTGCCTTTTCCGCCAGCGCGCCGAGCTGTTCGACAGCCTTCTCCTGCGCCGCCTTGAAACGTGCCCATTCGGCTTCGGTGTCGGTAACCTCATAGCGGGAAACGGTGCTCTTGGCACGCTGATAGAAATACAGGGGGCCGAGTGCGACGCCGGTGGATACGCCTTTGCCTTGAATTGTAATCATAAAACTTCCTCCGTGATTTCATAGTAGACAAGGACGGCTGTCAAACGGCAGCCGTCCTTTGCTGTGCTTACAGATGTGCTTTGAAGAACGCTTCGATCTCGGCAGCTGCGGTCTCCTCGTCCGCACCGTCGACGTCGACACGGATCGTATCGCCCTGCTTGATGCCCATGCCCATCAGCGCCATGAGCTTCAGCGCATTGACGGACTTTTCACCCTTGTTCACGGTGACGGTCGACGCATACTTTTTGATCTCCTTGACCAGAACGCCTGCGGGACGCGCATGGATACCGACCGGATCGGTGATGGTGTACTCAAATGACTTCATGGTAATGTCCTCCTGTGTGATTTATTTTGCACCGCATTCGAC
>JAEEGL016019737.1_pt1 | contig 17359 bp, 11 predicted proteins | sample 9134231 | NCBI WGS metagenome assembly JAEEGL01 (sample SAMN16246548, study PRJNA631951) | gut metagenome | biome: gut microbiome; feature: rumen; material: fiber-attached | host: Bos | place: Iran: Karaj | collected 2018-10
CTTACCCTTACCTTCATCACCCCAGTTAGCTCCTACAACTGCTTTTACCATAATCTGTTTTCCTCCGTTTAAACATTGATCTCAGCCTGCATGCCAAGCACCTCTTTGTTGGCATCCAGCACAGGACCTACCACATTCTTTAAGTAGACTTCCACCTGATGAGGTGCGCAGCCCACGTACTTGGCGGGATCCATGGTGTTGTTCTCCAGTTCTTCCAGAGAAACATGGAACATGGGATCCGCTGCGATCAGCTCCAGCAGGTTGTTGTCCAGGCCTTCTTCCTTGACCCGCTTTCCTGCTTCCATGGAGAGCTCTCTGATGCGCTCGTGGAGTTCCTGTCGATTACCGCCTGCTTTGACGGCATCCATCATAATATTCTCTGTCGCCATAAAAGGCAACTCCGATTTTAATCTTTTTTCGATCTGCTTGGGATAAACCTTTAATCCGTCGGTCACGTTCAGGCACAGATCCAGAACGCCGTCCGTTGCCAGGAAACCTTCCGCCACGGAAAGTCTCTTATTGGCGGAGTCATCCAGGGTACGCTCAAACCACTGGGTGCCGGAAGTGATGGCAGGGTTTAAGGCATCTACCATGACATACCTGGACAGGGAGCAGATCCGCTCACTGCGCATGGGGTTTCTCTTATAAGCCATGGCGGAAGACCCGATCTGGCTCTTTTCAAAAGGTTCTTCCACTTCTTTCAAATGCTGGAGCAGACGGATATCCGTTGCCATCTTCATGGCGGAAGCGGCAATACCTGCCAGCACGTTTACCACACGGGTATCCACTTTTCTGGAATAGGTCTGTCCGGAAACGGGAACACAGGCCTCAAATCCCATCTTCTTTGCGATCATGGGATCCAGTTTGTCGATCTTCTCCTGATCATCCTGGAACAGTTCCCGGAAAGATGCCTGGGTTCCGGTGGTTCCTTTGGAACCAAGGAGTTTCAAAGAACCCATCACATAATCCAGGTCCTCCAGGTCCATCATGAACTCATTGATCCAGAGCGTGGCGCGCTTTCCCACGGTGGTGGGCTGAGCGGGCTGGAAATGAGTAAATGCCAGGGTGGGCTGGTCCTTGTACTGGTCTGCGAATTTGGAAAGGGCTGCGATGACGTTGATCAGCTTTTTCCGAAGAAGGGTCAGACCGTCACGCATGATGATCACATCGGTATTATCTCCCACGTAACAGCTGGTTGCTCCCAGATGGATAATGCCTGCGGCACCGGGGCACTGCTGGCCGTAAGCATACACGTGGCTCATGACATCATGGCGTACCACCTTTTCCCGTTCTCTGGCCACATCCAGATTGAGGTCCTCGGCATGGCTCTTTAATTCCTCGATCTGTTCTTTGGTAACGGGAAGTCCCAGTTCATGTTCCACTTCCGCAAGGGCGATCCACAGTTTTCTCCAGGTCTTGAATTTCTTCTCCTCCGAAAAGATATACTGCATCTCCGGGCTTGCGTATCTCTGGGACAGGGGGCTCATGTAACGATCTGCATTCATAATATACTCTCCTCTTTTTCTTCTCTTGAAGTCACCATATCCATGATCTCCTGAGCGTACTCAGGGTATTCCGTTGCCAGGCTCTTGACTTCTTCCTGTGCCTGTTTTGCCACGCCCTGGTTGTAATCCATCTGGATCCTCAGGGCCTGTCTTCTCCGGATCAGGCCATGTCGTACTTCCACCATCTCCCGCTGGTCGAGGATGGCGTTTACCTGGTGCAGCCATACGGACGGATCCTTGACTCTGGTCTGGTTCAGGATCTTTATGAGTTCATCCTGATAAAAGGCCAGTTCTTTGGTGGAGTCGGCGTATTTTTCCCGCTCCTCCTTTTCGCTCTGATAGCGATTCCAAAGGTCCTCCAGCTGCTCCGAAGACTCCACTTTATATTTCAGATACAGATAATCGATCAGCTGCGTATTGTTGACGTAACGGATCTTTACCGTATTCTGTACATTGATCAGGCGGTTCTGGTCCCGTTCCAGTTTTTCCAGTTCCGAACCGGCGTCCGTAAACCGGACAAAAAACAGGATCATCATCAACGCGCCCACGCACACGGTGAAGATCAGGCCGATCTTCACATCCAGGCCCATGACTGCCTGCAGGATCAGAAGGGAGATCAGGATAAAGAGCATGGTGGCAAAACAGATCAGGGTCATTCCCCTGTAATTTGCCCGGTCGGTCTCCAGTTCTTTCTTCCGGTACGTGTAGGCATGCCTCTCGTTATCCAGGCGCCGCAGATCTCCGCGGATGAGTTTTCTGTACTGCTCCGCTTCCTTGATCTTGGAAAGCCCCTCCTCCGTTTCCGAGGCAAGCCGTTCCATATTCTCGAATTTCTCGTCCGTCATCCGGTCCGAGCGCTTTAAGTATTCATCTCTTACGGAGGCGGCATCGATCAGGTGCTTGGCCGCATCTTTTAAGCTCCTGGCCACGTCCTTGGGAAGGGCTTCCACTTCTTCCATGTCCGTCAGGTAGGAAGTCACCACGTTGTACTCCCGTTTTAACGTGCCAAGTTCCCGGGATGCATCCTCGATCTGTTCCAGACAGTTGTTGATGTAAACCTGTCTGGCCTTCTCATTCCGGATCTCCAGGCCCTTACGGTCGTAAATGATCTGTGCCTGATGGGATCTTCCCGTCCCGTCATCCACCCGGGAGCCGGAGTCGTAACCGCTGTCCCTGTCATTTTCCCGGCCGCGCTTCCAGAAAGGACGGTAAGCCTCTTCTTCGTCGTAGTCGTACTCGTCGAAGTCTTCATCATCGTATTCGCTTCTGCCGTCGCCGAAGAGCAGTTTTTTCAGAAAATCAAATGCCATTTATTCTTCCACCATGCTGCGATAACGATCTTTCCATTCATCCAGTTTGTCTTCCAGCTGTTTATAGTACGAAGTGGAGCTGCCCCGGTCCCGTTGCTGCCTCATCTCCTGCATTTCCTGATAGGTACTGCCGGTCCGGACTTCCGACAATGCCTGGGCATAGTCTTCATCCAGCTCCCGTCCGTAGGACTGCCAGCCGGGATTCTCCGCCAGAAACGTCACATAGGCTTCTTCTCCCTGCCCCATGCGCAGTGCCGCCAGATACTGGAAGGCTGCATGGGCGTTGGTGGGGTTGACCGCCACTGCTTCGTAAAACAGGTCCGCTGCTTCCTCAAACCGGAACAGGCGCGCATATGCGGTCCCCAGGTGCATCAACACTTCCGACCTCAGGCCGTGGTTTTCCTCGTCCACTTCATTTAAGACCCTTCTGTACTCCCCGATGGCCTGCATGTATTTCCCGCGTTTTAACAGGTAGTCGCCCTTGTTCTTCCGCTTGACCCCGGTTTCTTCTCCGGTATTTTCCCGAAGGAGCCGCTGGATCTCCAGGCGTTCCTGCTTACTCCCGAAGGATACATAGTCCAGGATGATCCCGGCCATGGCAGAGGGGGATCCGTCCTGTCTGTAAAGGACCGACAGTTCTCTCCCCAGCTCGGGAAGACCGCACTTTTTCTCGATCCACTCAATAAGATCGCGGTCACAGATGTCCTTATCCAGCATGAAGGCATTTTCCTTCAGGACATAGCAAAGTTCCTCCACACAGTACACGGCTGTGTCAGTCTGCTTTACGATATATGGGATTGTCGAATACTCTCCGATTGGTTTCTTCATGTCAGATCGATCACATTTCTCCAGATCTGGTGGGTTGCGGGAAAAATCTCACCAAAGCCCAGATCTTCCGTTTCCAGCACCATATGTTCCACATCCTGCATATACACGGACAGACGAAGTCTGGTCGCTCCGGCGGGGCGTTCCGGAAGGCCTTCCAGCGTAACCCGCTCCAGGCGGTCCCTGACGACGTCTCCCCGGTTTGCGGGAGATAAGGGAGTGATGAGAAGGTTCACACTGTTTTCCCCTTCCAGATACATCTCCGTTTCGTTCCCCGCATCGTACCAGTTGATCCCGGCATCCAGCAGAGGTTCGTAGATCATCTCGTCCCCTTCTCTGGCCTGTATGCTCACATTGGTCTTGATCTTGGACTTTCCAAGGAACAGATATCTTCTCTCTTCTTCCCCGGTGTACTGTTTCTGGTATGCGGTAAAGGCCGCGCCTTTGCTGTAGAGGTTGTTCCCCTGGAACACTCTCCAGCCGCTCTGGCACATGGTACGCAGGGAGTTTTGCATCCAGCCTCCGGAGAACCCGTCGCCGATGCAGTAACAACTGCTGATCCGCAGCCCGTTTCCTTCCCGTTCGGCGACCTTTACCAGGGCATTGTCCAGTTCCCTGTCGTTGGCGATCTTTCCGTCATCGGTCTGCTCCCGAAGGGGGAAGTTCTCGATGGTTTCGGTGTCGATGGTGCCCACCACCGGCTTGGTCTGCCGATTGAATTCCAGGTTCATGACCTTAAATCCGCCCCCTCTGTAATCAAACAGGACCGTCCGGGCCAGCCACAGTTCCGAGGGCTGATGGATCATGAATTCGTAAAAGCTCTCTTCATAGTTCTGGAAGAAGATCTTTCCATCGGGAAGATCCAGGCCTTCCACAACCCGTTCCAGAACATCCACCATGTGGGAGTTCAGGCTTTCCGTTGTCAGTACCAGAGTATCAATGGTGGTCTGGGGCGCAATGGAGAAAAGAAGTCCAAAACTCCGTTTTACAAAGATGGTGAGGAGCGCACCCACATCGTAGACGCGGCCTTCGATCTCCACCCGGTCTCCGCTGCAGGCTCTGCTCACCAGATGATCGATGAGTTCACCCTCTCCCGCGGCGGCTTTTCTCACGGCCTCTTTGCCGTAATACCACTGGTTTGCTCCGTGCCGTTTGCAGACAACTGTGGGGATATTATATTGCTCCGTTCCCGTCACCACGGGAAGGGTTTCGGGATTCGGATTTTCGCCGGTGCAATAACTGATCTGGGAATATTCTTCCCCGAGATCATATCCCACCACATAGTGTTTGTGTATCATGGGTCTTTTGCGAGCTCCAATCGTTTTTGATAGTTGCTTAGAGGGTAAATAAATTCTCCTGCAGATAATCCGTGCGGATGTACTGATCCATCACGTCGTTCATGGTGTCATAGTCCTGCAGGGTCTCCGAGATCATAATGTCGTTCAAAAGACCGAACCGGCTGTTCTCGGACTTGCTGTGCATCTCGCTGTGGCTGATGGTACCGCTCTCCGTCAGTTCCTGCACATTGTCTTTTTCTTCCGTGATGTAGTACATCAGCTTCTCGCCGAAGAAAAGAACAAATTCCGCGGTGCAGACACCGCCGTAGATATTCTTCATGTTCCGTACATGATAATCCTCGCCGTTATCGCTGCCGTGTCCGATGACATAACGGATCTGGACAGTGGATAATGGATGGGCCTTGTACTCGATCACGGTCTTGTCCCTGTATTCCTCCAGGAAATCAAACAGTTCCAAAAAGGCGGAGAAGCAGGGGAGATAGATCTCCTGCAGGATCAGATCCCGCATCACCGTCTCTAAAACGGCAGTATCCTTTTTCTTCAGCGCTGCCGGGTGCTCCCCGTAATACTTTGCGTATGCCAGCTTGCAGATCAGATCCTGCTCTGCGCCCTCCTGTATTTCATGCTCGAAGTAGCGCATCAACTCCTCTTCCGTCAGTTTTTCTTTTACGAAATAATCGTAAGCGCACTGATCCAGGAAAGCTTTTTTCACGTCGGGATCCGGCTTTTCATTCATGTAAGAAGCAAAGATCGCCATCTTTTCCCCGACGAAGAACCCGGTATAGAGCATCTGGATAATGATCTTTTCAGCCATCTCCGATACGGAAGGCAGATCTCCCAGCGCCTGTTTCCAGATATCACGCAGTTCTCTTGTGGGACCTTCGAAATGATCCAGCAGATACTGCAGGGTCTCGTGATCGAATTGCCCTTTCATGAAGGCTTCGTGGCAAAGATACAAAAGCAGGGGTTCCTTCGGTGTCTTGGACCGGAGTGCCTTTTCCAGATCCGGCATGGGCTGGGTCTTATCCGGATCATCCTCCGGTGTCAGGAAGGTCTGTTCAAACAGACTGGGCATCATGGGATCCCTTGCCAGAGTCTCAACGGTAGTGAGCGGCTGGGTATCGCCGATGCCTCCCCCGACGATCTCGATGGATTTCTTTTTGGGCGTTGCAAAAGGCTCCGGCATCTTGTTGTTTTCGATCCATTTTGCCGCGATCTTATAGATCGTAACGGGATCGACTTTCTGATAGCCGTATCTGCGGATCATATCCACGGCCTCCCGAAGTCTGCCCCGGGATGCGTACACGGACAAAAGCGTCTTTCTGCCCTCTGCATCCTCCAGTTCGGGATCACAGGAATTCAGGATATCTTCCGAGGATCCGTTCCATCCGTTCTTTTCGTCCCACTCAAGCATGCGGAGTTTTACCTGTTCCCGCATTCTTGCTTCCACGTTTTCGGACATGGCGATGACGCGGTAACGCTCCGCGTTGTCCGAACGGATCACCACTTCTTCCTGTCTGGGATTGCACTGGTGCAGCTGGAGTCCCAGGCTTGTAAAGTCGGACTGAGCCAGTTCACGCTCCAGGGAAATTTTCTGAAAGTAATCCGTCACCGTGATCTCATCCCCTTCGGGGACAAAACGTCTGCCCCTTGCATCTTCCAAAAGGATGGTCACGTTTTCTTCAAAGCAGATAATGACCGTTTCCCCGTCAACGATCGGATAGGTCTTTTCCTTCTCCATCCAGGGCTGACATACCACTGCCGTTACCGCCGTTTTCCTGGTGGTCTGCAGTTTCTTTGCAAAGATCAGGAGTGCCAGTTTCCCGCGAAGTTCCTCATCCAGATTGGAAACGGATAAGAACTCCTGGTAAAGATAGGCAAGATTTTCATCGATCCTGCCCTTCCGGAGCTGATCGAGAACGAACTTACTGATGCTGTCCTTATGATCCGCATAGATCTGGGGCAGCTCGCCGCGCCTCTTATACAGGTTCGCATACATGTAGGCCGTATGCCGGGCATCCAGCATGTTATCATAGCCAAAATACATGAACAGCACCTGGGGAAGATCTCTTTCTTCCCGGATATCCAGGGCGTACATGTAGTATTCATACAGTTTATTGATGCGCAGGTTTTTCTCCACGCCGCGCTCATACCAGAAAAAGCTTTCCTCGTCTTTTCTGTCTTCGCTGATCAGAAGGGAACAGATATCCGTCAACGTGGAATCATCCCCTTCGGTTCCGTATGCGGCGTACAGGATATCCAGTTTCCGGGATACGGAGATGGTGGATCTGGGCAGCAGATAATGGAGCTGTTCGATCACTTCCCGGGTCATGAGTTCATACCGGGCCGCAAACAGGAGCACTCTGGCCTCGCATTCGCTGACTTCCATCAGAAGGGAGGGCTCGCTCTGCAGCATCAGCCAGCATTCCACGTAGATCAGCGGGGAAGTGCAGCCCTGCTCCAGAAGCCGGCGAAGGAACATCCATCTCTTGGACATGGATGTGTTCAGCTCTCCGGACAGGAACAACAGGAACCACCCCAGTTTCCAGTTTTCCGGATCTTTCTGGTAATAGCCTTCCACTTCCGCAGCCACCTGCTGTACATAATCGGGCTCGGTCCGCAGAAGGGTTGTCAGATACAGGTAATAACACCAGAGAGACGGATCACGGTCTTCACTCTGAAGGATGTTGATCCGCGCCTGGTCCAAAAGCCAGCCGGCTTCGTTCGCTTTGTTCTCGGTGATACGCAGCTGTACCGTATAAAGCTTCGGCAAAGGATCCTGCTCATCTTCCGCGGTCATGGCATTCAGGATACCGGCAGAAGCGGTCCTCCAGGTGGCACGATCCATCTGTCTCGTACGGTATGCCAGAAAATGCCGGAGCAGATCCGCAATGTTACGCTTTCTGTTTCTGCGCTGTTCGGGCATGGGACGGTTTTCCACCTGCATCCCCACGATCACGGGAAGTTCAATAACCTGATCTCCTTCCCGGAACCGGAGTTTTCCCATGTTCCTCCCGGTGTGCAGTCTTCTTGTGATGATCTGGAAGATCACTTCTCCGCGGTTTCCCGCAAAGTCTTCCTCTTGAAGCAGGTTCTTCTCAACCCATAAAAAGTCTCCCTCGGTCTCGATCTCCAGATGGGTATAGCCCCAGCCGTTTTTGGTAATGATCAGCCGGTACTGGGCATCCGTCATGGGATCCGAGATCTGGATCCTGTCTTCATCAATGATGTAGGTGGCTTTTTGTTTTTTGTGGACGCCCACCAGGAACTCTTCCACACTCTCCTCATCCCCGTACCGGGTGGAGAGACCTTTATATAATTCCAGATACCGGGCATCCACGCCTGTCAGGATCCGGGGGAATGCCGGATCATAAAAGACGCTTGCCGCCTCATGGAAATCGCTCTTTGCAAGATTGGTGAAATGGAACAGATTGCGGATGTGGCCGATACTGCTGTTGATCGTTGAATAGGCCACCATGACGGAGAAGGGGAGTTTACATTCTCCCTGATTGCTGACAATGGTGATGACACCGTTTGACACATCACCTTCATCCATCCCTTCCGCAGAGAAGGAATATCCTACCGTTTCCCCGACACCCGTGAATTTCTCCTGGGAAAGGGTCATCCGATAGTCCGAAGAATAAAGATAGCCCTCGGTATACCGTCCGGGATCTCCTTGAATCACAAAAGATCCCTCGACAATCTCTCCGGGATGAACCGTCAGTTCAATCCTGGATTCCGAAAGGCTGATGGAACCGTTATCATATTCAAATTTTCCAGCCAGAATGCTGTCTACGACCTTTCTCACGATCATCCCCCGGCGCTTTTTTACCTGCCAGAAAGGCAGACAACCGCCAAATTAAAGTGTACCATAAAACAGCCGTTAATAAAAGAGCGCCCAACGTGTGGGCGCTCCTCGTTTTTCCGGTACTTTTTACTTGGTCAGCTGCATCATGATCTCGTTGCTTCTTGCGATAAATCTGGTCATATCTTCCGCTTCTAACGGTGCGTTCTGGATCTTGGCCAGGTCATAGAGCTGTTCGCAGATCAGTTTGGAAGTATCCCCATCCTGATGCTCTTCCACATACTGGACAAGAGGATGGTTGGCATTGAGGATCAGGGTCTCTCCGGAAGGACCGAAACCACCCATTCCCATGCCGCCATACATTTTCATCATATCCTGCATTCTGCGGTTTTCCTCGCTGACGGTCAGGATCGAAGAGATCTTCTTGTTCTTCAGTTTCTGAACCTTTACTTCCAGCTGATCCTTCTTTAATGCTTTTTTGATCAGCTCGGAAAGCTTCTTTGCAACTTCCTCCAGCTCTTTTTCAGCCTTCTGGGAAGTCTTATTCTTCAACGCATCCTCGATATCTGCATCGATCCGCTTGAAGTGCACGCCCTCGTTCTGCATCTCCAGTCTCTGGATGAAGGGCTGGTCGATGCTGTGAGGAAGAACTACCGCATCCATCTTTGCATTCCGGAACATGTTGATGTACTGGCTCTGCTGCTGTTCATCGGTCACGTAGTAGATGGTCTTGTCTTTCTTTTCTTCCTCTTTCTTTTCCTCAGAGGCATCGTCTTTCTGATCGGGAGTGATCTCCTCAGTTTCCACGGTCTTGCCGTTTTCGTCCACGGCCTGGTCCTTCTTCTCCCCGTCTTCGTTTTCTTCCTCTTCCTCCACGTTGAGTTCAAGACACTCGGGCAGAGTCAGATACTTGCCGTCCAGGTTCTTGAAGAGGATGTAGTTGTTCATCTTCTCCGCGAACTTTTCGTCCTTCAGGCAGCCGAACTTGATGAAGGGAGAAATGTCATCCCAGTACTTGTCGTAGTTTTCCTTATCGGTCTTGCACATACCGGACAGCTTGTCCGCAACCTTCTTGGTAATGTAATCGGAGATCTTCTTTACAAAACCGTCGTTCTGCAGGGCGCTTCTGGACACATTCAGAGGCAGATCCGGACAGTCGATCACACCCTTTAACAGCAGCAGGAACTCGGGGATGACTTCCTTGATGTTGTCGGCAATGAATACCTGATTGTTGTACAGTTTGATCTTCCCTTCGATGGACTCGTACTCGATGTTGATCTTGGGGAAGTACAGGATACCCTTCAAGTTGAAAGGATAGTCCATGTTCAGGTGGATCCAGAACAGAGGCTCTTTGTAATCCTGGAATACCTTACGGTAGAACTCCAGATACTCTTCTTTCGTGCAATCGTTAGGAGCCTTGGTCCACAAGGGAGTGGGATCGTTCAGAAGCTGAGGTCTCTTTTTGATCTTCAGCTTTGCCTCTTCTTCCTTGCCGTCTTCCTTTTTCTCCGCAGGGATCTCCTCTACCACCACATCATCATCTTGTTTCTCGGAAACCTTGATGGTCTGCGTCTCATCGGAGTTTTCCTTGGACAGGTAGATCTCGGTGGGCATAAAGGAACAGTATTTTTCGATGACATTTCTTGCTTCGTACTCGTTGCAGTACTTTAAGCATTCGTCGTTTAAGAACAGCGTAATGGTGGTACCGACAGAAGTTTTCTCCCCGTCTTCCATGGTGTACTCCGTACCGCCGTCGCACTCCCAGTGCACGGGGGTCGCACCTTCTTTGTAGGAAAGGGTATCGATGTGAACTTCGTCCGCTACCATGAAGGCAGAATAAAAGCCCAGACCGAAATGACCGATGATCTGCTCATCACCGGATTTGTCTTTATATTTTTCCAGGAAATCCGCAACACCGGAGAAAGCGATCTGTGTGATGTACTTCTCCACTTCCTCTGCAGTCATTCCAAGACCGTTATCGCAAACTTTGATGGTCTTTTTGTCGGGAGAGATCAGCACATCCACCCTGGGTTTAAAACCTTCGGGGAGCTGATATTCGCCCATCACATCCAGTTTCTTTAATTTTGTGATCGCATCACAGGCATTGGAGATCAGTTCTCTGTAAAAGATGTCCTGATCGGAATACATCCACTTCTTGATGATGGGGAATATATTCTCACTGTTGATGGAAAGGTTACCCTGTTTACTAGCCATAATAACAACACCTCTTCTTTCTTTGGTTCCAACTACTTTGGTTCCAACTAAAGAAGAGTGTAAAACCGCCAAAATCCAAAGTCAAGACAAAATTAGCACTCACTTTTCGTGAGTGCTAATAATGCTTGAAAATATGGTATTTCCGGATTTCTTAAAAATTTGTAAAGGTGTTGTCGAAGGTCCTGAAGAAGGTATCGGTGGTGATGTCCTCATCCCGAAGAAGGGTCAGCTGCGGCCAGAGTTCTTCGTTGATCTCCTCCGTCACCTTATCCAGATACGCGGTATACTCGGCCTCAAACGCCTCTTCCTTATACCGCTCCCGGATCTTCTCCTTGTTTTTGGCGGTTTCCTCGGCATTGAAGGTGCTGATGCACTTTACCAGGAAAAACCCGTCCTTTGTTTCAAAGATCTCGCTGACCTCTCCCTGTCCCAGTTCAAATGCGATCTCCTCGTACTTCTCCTCCACGTCCCCGTGACCAAAAGACAGTTTCGATTGCCCCACTTCGTTGTACTCACTGATCAGGGTTCCGAAGTCTTCTCCCGCTGCCGCCCGGTCATAGGCGGTTTTGATCTTTTTATACACCTGCATACGCTCAGTGGGATCCATATCTACCCGGTTCCCGTCCTTGTCCACGCTGTAGTTTCGGACGCCGATCTGCTCCACCGTGATGATCCGGGCTTCGTCATCACTGATCTCCGGGTTGACGCCGCTCATCACGTGCTCGTTAACCTTCACTGCCGTCAGGTATTCCCGGTACATCCCGTAGATATCTTCCCTGGTCACCTGCAGGACTTCCTTTTCCCGCTCCGACAGGGAGTTATAATAGGTATCCGCCGCTTTCGAGAGTTTGTCTTCTTCCTCTTCGGTGATCTCTACTTCATATCTGCCGGTCATCAGCTTCATGACCTTGATCTGCTCCAGTTCCCGGAGCACCGATTCCTTCACCTCGTTTTCCATGGTGGAACCCGGGATCTGAGTTTCCCAGATGTTTTTGCCGTACACCTCTTCATAACGTTTCTGAAGGTTCGTTAAGTACACCATGTACTCGGTCTTCGTGCAGATCTCGGAGTCCACCCGGAACACCTGATCCTCGGACAGACCCGTGGTCAGAACGATACGGATATCATCCCGGGGCAGGATACGACAGCCTCCCAGGGGAAGCGCCAGCGTCCATATGATCCCGATACACAGGAATGTTTTCAGCTTTCTGGTTAGAGCTGCCTGCATCTTACTTCTTTCTTTCGTACTTCAAAAAATGATAGGTCAGGTCAAAATATACCTGTTCATCGCTCTCGTTTGTGATCTCCCAATCATCATCCTCATCCAGGTTGGGGAAATAAGCATCCGCCTCGTAGGCGTGGTCGATCTTGGTGACGTGGACGGTATCGCAATAGGGAAGGAGCAGTTTATATACGCTCTCGCCGCCGATGTTATACACGGTATCACCGTCGTACTCTTTGATGGTCTCTAAAAGTTCTTCCACGGAATGGACCACGGTGGCGCCCTCCACCTTCAGGTTTTTATCTCTGGAGAGGATGATGTTGGTCCTGTTTTTCAGGGGCTGGCCGGCGGGGAAGGTTTCCAGTGTCTTTCTTCCCAGGATCACCACTTTTCCCGTGGTCTCCTGACGGAACATTTTCTGGTCCGCGGGGATCCGCACAAGAAGGGAGCCTTTGCTGCCAATAGCCCAGTTTTCGTCTACTGCTACGATTGCCTGCATAATAATCTCCTTGATTAAAGGTAGCCGTCCGAATGTGCTTTGCACATTTGGCCGGTTTAGCGCATTCGGCGAATCCAGTTCGCCTCATGATCCGCTACAGGGCCCGCCGAAATTCGCTTCGCAAATTTTGCCGGGTCTAACGCATTCGGCGAATCCAGTTCGCCTCATGATCCGCGTTAGATAGCAATTGGAATATTCTTGATCTGCGGACCGAATTCATAGTTTTCCAGTTTCACGTCTTCGGGCGTGAAGGCATAGAAATCATGAATATCGGGGTTTAACGTAAACTTCGGAGCCGGTTTGGGGTCTCTCCCTATCAGTTCTTCGATGAGAGGAATGTGACGGTCGTAAATGTGGGCATCCGCGATCACATGTACCAGTTCTCCCACCTGCATATCACAGACCTGAGCCAGCATGTGGACCAGTACAGAGTACTGGACAACATTCCAGTTATTGGCGGCCAGGACATCCTGAGAGCGCTGATTCAGGATGGCATTTAATACCAGTTTGTCCTCCCCTTTTCTCTGGGTCACGTTGAAGGTCATGGAATATGCGCAGGGGTAAAGGTTCATCTCATGAAGATCCTGATGCACATAGATATTGGTCATGATCCGGCGGCTGAAGGGATTGTTTTTCAAGTCGTAGATCACACGATCCACCTGATCGAACATGCCCTCTTTGTACTGATGCTTCACGCTCATCTGATAGCCGTAGGCCTTTCCGATAGAACCGTTCTCATCTGCCCATTCGTCCCAGATATGACTGCCGAGGTCGTTAATGTTGTTGGACTTTTTCTGCCAGATCCAGAGCATCTCGTCCGTAGCGCTCTTGATTCCCGTTTTCCGAAGGGTCAGAATTGGGAACTCTTTGGAAAGATCATACCGGTTTACCACACCGAACTTTTTCACGGTGTAGGCCGGCGTGCCGTCCTCCCAGTGAGGACGCACCTTTTCTCCTTCGGTACTGGTGCCGTTATCCAGAATGTCCCGGCACATATTGATAAAGATCTGATCTGCCTGACTCATATTCTTATCCTTTTCTTTCTGTATGATCCCTGCTGCCGCGGTTCATGAAAAGATCAACGCTGCCACTTCTCACAGAGCGCGGAGATCTGATCCGCGAATTTTGCAAGGTCTTTGTTGGCGCCGCCCTGATTCTGCTCGATCACGGCCATCAGGCGCTTGCCCGCTGCAACAAGTCTACCATAAACACCCGACAAAGCAGTAACTGTTTTTTTCTTAACGGGAATGGGCGATGCCTCAAATAAGAGCTTGCCGGTGGCAAGATCCACCTGGGTTCCGCTGTAGGGTGCGTAGCTGTTGTAGCCGTACTCCATTCTCAGGGTCTCGGTGAGTGCTGCCACAGACTCATCATCCCCGTGAACCAGGAACACCTTTCTGGGCTTTTCTTCAAATCCGCCCAGCCAGTCGATCAGGCCCTGTTTGTCCGCATGTCCGCTCATACCAGGAAGCGTCATGATATGTGCCTGGACGGAAATAGGCTCGCCAAAGAGTTTGACTTCTTCCACGCCGCCGTCCACCAGAACGCGGCCCAGGGTTCCTTCCGCCTGGTATCCCACAAAGAGGATGGTACATTCCGGGCGCCAGAGGTTATGTTTTAAATGGTGGCGGATCCGGCCGGCTTCGCACATGCCGGATGCGGAAATGATCACTTTCGGTTCCTTATCGAAGTTGATCATCTTCGACTCTTCGCCGGTGATGGAAAGGTTGAGCCCGGGGAACTTGATGGGGTTGATTCCCTTTCGCACCAGTTCCATGGCCTCTTCGTCGAAGCAGTCTTCGATGTTGCGTTTGAACACTTCCGTGGCATCCACGGCCAGCGGGCTGTCCAGATACACCGGGAAGTCGGGTTTGCTCTTTACCAGTTCCGCTTCCTTGATCTGTCTTATAAAATACAGCATCTCCTGGGTCCTGCCCACGGCAAAGGAAGGGATCACCACGTTTCCGCCTCGTCCCAGAGTCTCGTCGATGATCTTTGCCAGTTCTCCCACCGGATCCGGCGCCATCGCAGGCTTCTCGTGATAACGGTTTCCGTAGGTGGATTCCATGACCACGTAATCTGCTTCCGTGGTGTACTCGGGGTCCCGGATCAGGGGCTGATCGGTATTACCGATATCTCCGGAGAACACGATCTTTTTGGAGGTGCCCTCTTCCTCGATCCATACTTCAATGCTGGCGGAACCGAGAAGATGGCCGATGTCCGTAAACCGGATCTTGATGCCGTCACAGAGGTCGATCACCTGGTTATAGGCACAGGGTGTCAATAAACGGATGGCTGCATCCGCATCTTCCATGGTGTAGGGCGGTTCTGCCTGAGTCTTTTCTCCGCTTCGTTTTCCTTTTCTGTTTTTCCACTCTGCTTCCTGCATCTGGATGTGGGCGCAGTCACGCAGCATGATGCTGCACAGATCAGCAGTGGCCTTGGTGGTAACGATCCGTCCCCCAAAGCCTCTTGCGCAAAGCTGCGGAAGCATTCCGCTGTGATCCACGTGGGCATGGGTCAAAAGGACGTAGTCGATCCGGACCTCCGGTACCGGCAGATCCGCAAACTCGTAGGTCTGACTGCCCTGGCGCATACCGTAGTCCACCAGGATGTGTTTTCCGCAAGCCTCCAGATAATGACAGCTTCCGGTCACCTCATGATCCGCTCCGATAAATACAAGTTTCATGTTCATTCCCCCCGTCGTCGGAAGTTTTTTGTTTTTTATTTGAACGCCTCCCAGGCGTATTTGCAGGACGGATTCCAGATCAGGAAAGAATCCCCGCCGTTGTCGTAAACCGCCTGGATCTGAAGCTTACATTCCTCTGCCCCGTACTTGCGGTACTTTGGAAGATAGGTGGCGGAAAATCCCTGGAGCCAGGGCCGTACCTTTGCCTGTTTCCGGTTCCCCGCGGGATTGGCAATGGCAAAAGACCGAATGGATACTTTCATGGCACCATCGATGGTCTCATAAGGGTGCAGATCCGGTACATCCTGGCCAAAGCAGCCGTTGGCATAATGGGAAGGGTACACCATGGGACTCATGTAATCGCAGAACATGGACAAACGCTGATACTCCTGTCCCACGATGTTGCTGTCCACCTTGGAATTGATCACGGTCCCGAACACATCCAAAGACAGTGGCATTCCCAGCTGATCCATTTCCCGTTTGATATTCATGACAAATCTTGTGATGGCCGTCCTTTTCCCGTAGCCGTTTAAGCCGATGGCCTCTTCCGTGACGCCGGTGGCATACCGTACGTAATCAAACTGGACTTCATCAAAGCCTGCATCTTTACAGCCCTTTACGATCTCCAACAAGTACTCTGCCGCTTCGGCATTGGTGGGATCGATCCAGGAGAAGCCCTGGGAATCATAGTAAACGCCGCCCTCTTCATCCGGCAGCATCCATTCCGGTTTTACATCATCGATAAAAGGATCCCGGAACATAACGCACCGTGCGATCACGTAGATCCCGTGTTCATGCAGGGTGTTTATCAACCCGGGCATATCTCCTACCAGTACCTGAACACTTCCCACTTCATTGATAATGTCCCGGTCCATATCGAAGGTGACATTGCCTTCATCGTTTTTCGCATCGATCACCACCGCATTCAGGTTGGTTTCATCCAGGTGTGTGATGATCTCCTGCATCATGCTGTTCATGCCCGCCACATGGGCACTGACATAGATCCCGCGGATGGGCTCCGCTTCTTCCGCCGCTTCGTTCTCTGCGGCCTCCGTGGGCTGCGTGCTCCCGTTTTCCGTTGCCGCGGCTTGGACGGGTGAGAGCAGGAGCAGGCTCGCTGCCACCGCAAGCGTGGTCAATGTTTTGAAAAGTTTGTTTCTCATGTTCTGTTTTGATTCCCCTATATTGTTTCTGCAATCGGAGCGACGAAAAAACGGTAACCGAATTTCGCTCTCCGCTAATTCTAGATTACCGTTTTTTGGCTGAAAAATCAAAATTTTGACGCATCAATAATTTGTGATCATCAGATGATTCACGTTTCGTTTGTTCCGGTTCTTAAAAGACACCAGATAGTTCTTGTCGTACTCCCGGATCCGAAAATCCTTATCATAAAGACTCCGGATGTAGGGCGTATCCCGGATCACCAGCATCACCGAGGCTTTTGTTTTCTTCATGCAGTCCCGGAGCCGTTTTTGGGCTTCCCTGTCAAAGGGGTTTCCGCAATAGGTAGAAAACTCACTGTCGTAGGGCGGATCCAGAAAGATAAAATCCCCTTTTTTCGGCTTGACTTCTTTTAAGAAAGCCTCAAAGTCCAGGTTCCGGATCTCCGTCTTCTCAAGAAGCTTTTTCAATTCTCCGCTCTCCAGGTGCGCGAGCTTTTTTTCAAAGCGTTTGCGGTTATAGCTGATGCCGCCGTAGGGCACGTTGAATTCACCCTTTGCATTGTACCGGAACATGGAACTGTAACAATATTCCCGCACAAACATAAAGCAGGCGGTGCGATACCCCTTCTCGCCGGCCCGCGCATTATAAAGGCTCCGGACCATCGTGTAGTAAGCACCTTTTAAAGCCGCTTCCAGCGAAGCGATCCGGTCTTCTTCCGGCATCTTCCGCTTCTGTTCCAGTTTCCCGATACGGCGGAGTTTATCCTTCAGGGCCTTCTCCGCTTCCCTGCGGAACGTGGACGGATCTGCTGCTCCGATCTCCCGGACC
>JAEEGL016683099.1_pt1 | contig 17359 bp, 2 predicted proteins | sample 9134231 | NCBI WGS metagenome assembly JAEEGL01 (sample SAMN16246548, study PRJNA631951) | gut metagenome | biome: gut microbiome; feature: rumen; material: fiber-attached | host: Bos | place: Iran: Karaj | collected 2018-10
AAATTTATTTTATTAATATCTCTTTTTTTTATTACAAAATTAATTTTTAAATAATTTCACTTTTAAAAAAAATAAATATGGAGGAGATAATATTAAATTATCCTAAAACATCTATAAATACAAGAAACAGACCAATTTTAGATCAAAAAGAAAATAAAAGACATATCTTCACAGAAGAGCAATCAAAAATATTAGAAAGCATAAAAATAAATCCATTTATTCGAAATTTTCATGAACAAAAGTTAGAATTCAGAAAATATCCGAAGCAAATAGATATAACCTGCCCTTTATTTAAAAAAAATAATTTTATTTTATCGCCTAAAGCCATCGAAAAATGCAATAAAGTATATCATTATATGATATACCAAGTACCATGCATATTAGAGGGGGATACTGGAACTTCAAAAACATTTACTGCCTCCATGATGGCACAATATCGTCAGTGGGAAATAATCGAAGAAGAAAAAAAAAGAGGAAAAAACAATAATTTTACTGAATTCAAATTAATTAAATTTAGTCTTAGTAAAGAAACTAAAATTTCAGATTTATTCGGAAAATATTCAGGAAGTGCTAATTCTCTAGATGGGATAAAAATGAATTATGGCCCTTTCATCGAAGCTTTTAGTGAAGGACATTGTCTTCTTTTAGATGAAATTAATTTAGCTCCTACCTCTGTTCTTCAATCCATCGAAGAAGCCTTGGATACAGGAATTTTAAGTATAGAAATAAATGGGATACCTTTAATGCCATTTAAAATGAATCCAAATTTTTGTTTGATTGCGACACAAAATAAAAGAACTAAATTTTATAAAAATAAAAGGGAATCAGCTGGAATTAAATTTTTATCTAAATTTCAAATAGTAAATTTTGAAGAATTAAGTAGAGATGAATTAATAAAAATTGCAAAAGGTTTGAGGGATAATTTTTCTGAAGTAAAAAATGAAATTATCATAAACGATAAAGATATTGAAAAATTAGTTGATTTTCATATAGAATGGAATAAATCTAAAGAAAATGATTTTATCTGCTTTACTATCAGACAAATTTATTCTTGCATAGAAGCTTATTTCAAGGGAGAAAATATGTATAATATAATTTACAACATATATGGAAAAACTCATGATCAACTAGAAGCATTCGAAGCAATTATTCAAAAATATTTTCCAAAAAAAGATACTATTTTAGACTTACCAGAAGATTTCCCATCATGTATATCAACAAAATCATTAAAAAAAATTTTTCATCAAGTTTATTTTTCATTCAATAATGGCAGTAATGTAATAATTACAGGAAAAAGAGGATGTGGGAAAACACAATTTGCCCTATATATGGCAGAGTATTATAATAAAAAAAATAATGTATGTGAAAGTGATAAAGCACCAAAAGAAGATATAGATTTCATGATATGCACAGAACAAACATCTTTTTCTGATATTATAGGAAAACAAATTTTATCAAAAAAAGAAGAATCAGGATTAACATTAATAGAATGGAAATATGGATTTTTATTAGAAGGTGTTAGAAAAGGTAAATGCATAGTTCTAGATAATATTAATGAAATTCCATCTCAAGTCACCGAAAGGGCAAATAATTTATTTGATATGGATTTTAATTCTAAAGATACTTTATATTTTGAAGTTCCAGAAAATCCTAATAAAGAAGAACAAAAAATAGAAATTAAAAAAAGTTTTAGAGTAATTGCCATTTGCGATGAAGATAAACTTAATAATATGTCACCTGCATTTCTTAATAGATTCAAAATTATTTATTTTGAAGATCAATTAAATGATTTAGAGTTAAATGAATTTGTCAAATATAAAATAGATAACTTGAATTTAAACCAAAAAACTTTAATACCAAATAATAGTAAAGGAAGAATTAATCCGAGATTTAAAAGAAGAGGACAAGTAGAGAATAATGAGGAAAAGAAGGTTGAAAAAGAAAACTTTATTAAAGAATTAACCAAAAAAATAGAAGAAGATAATAAAAAAATTCTAAATTCTATATCTATGCTAACATTTTTTATTGAAGCTGCATATAATTTTAAAACAAAATTCAACAAAATTAAAGATAAAATAATAATTGATTACATATTTCAGCTAATTGATAAAAATAATAATAATATAATTATTGATGATTCAATCTTTCAAGTTGTAAAAGAAAAATTAAGTGAGTATGAAGAAAATAAAAAAAATTATAAAAACACAAAAATGAGTAATTATTTTTTTTTAAATTCTAAAGAGTTATGTAGTTTTATGATCAATGCATATTCATCTTATTTATTACATATGCATATGAGATTTGAAGGACCAACTGGAATAGGTAAAACAGCTGGAGCATGCGCTTTATCAAAAATCATAACAAATAATGGGAGATATTATATACAATCTTTTCATTCCGGTACAAAGCCATCTCAATGTTATGGAGGTACTACTGTAATTGGAAGTAAAATTGACATTAAAGATGGATTATTAACTTTGGCAATGACTGAAGGCACTGTTTTCATCGCAGATGAATTTAATCTTTCGTCTAAAGAAACAATGAAGTCTATTTTACCATCTTTATCTAAGTTCAAAGATTATAATATTTATATTCCTGGTTTAGAAAAAAAAATAAAAATTAATCCAAATTTTGTTTTTATTGCATGCCAAAATAAAGTAGGAACTTTAGGAAGAAATAAATTACCTGATTTAATAGAAAGTTCATTAAGAGAATTAATTTATCCATCACACATAAAAAAAACAAGTGAAGAAATTAAAGTTATTGAAAGTGATGTTAAAAATATATGTGTTGAAATAAATAATAGTTTAAAAAAAGAAAATAAAAAAATTGTTGAAAAACCTATCTCAGATCTTGAAGCTAAAAATATTGGAGTATTTATGCTGAAATTCAATCAATTGAATAAAAATTATATACAACCATTATCATTTAGAGATATTAAAAAAATTTTTAGAAGAATTTACTACCAAAGAAATAAATATAAGCAAGATAATTTTATAGGTTTCGAAGTTTATCACAACATAATATTTTATATTATATCAAAATTAAGTAAGCAAAACATTATTGATATCAAAGATGATTTATCAGGATTAATAGAGTCTATTTTTAAAATTAAAGAAAATTTGGATATTTATTTTGAAAATAAATTGAAATTAATAAGGGAAAAAAATAATAATATATTTTTAATAAAAGGATTATGCAAAGTAAATTTGAGTTTTAATTTTACCGATGAAATGAAAAAAAAAATATTTTCGTATATTAATTTACAAAATTTTTTAAATCCGTTTTTTAATGCAATAATATCATCTAATGATGAATCATTATTATTCTTGGGAAAAACAAGTTGCAAAACATATCTATGCGAAACATTATTTCAAGATGAATTAGAAATAATTCATCTTAATCAAGAAACAAAAATTAATCAATTATTAGGAGGGCCGATGGTATTAAGTAAAAAAGAAGCTAAGGTCTTCTTTTTTAATTATCTTTGTAATTTGTGTGGAAAATCGAAAAAAATAAATGAATTATTTAATGATTATGAGAATAAAAAATTAAAAGCTATTAAATTTACTATTTCACGTAATTTATCAGGATTTGAAAAAGCTGTGGATAATTTCAAAAAATTTATTTTTGATGAAAAAAGTGGTTTAGAAGAGAAAGATGATGAAGATAATTTATTATCAAATTACATAATAGTTTTTAAGCCTGGATTTATTTTAGATTCTTTGATAAAAGATAAACCCTTTGTTTTAAAAGATATATCAAATTTGCATTCAGATATATTAGAAAGATTCAATCAATTTTTAACAGAGGAACAAAAAATAGTATTAGTAGAAGATATATATAATACATTTACAACTGATGAAAACAAGGAAATAATTTTTAATTCTAGTAATAGGATATTAGCTACAGCAAATGATGGTTATGAAAATAAATTATCAGAAGCAATTTTATCTAGATTTACAGTTATTAATGTTGAAAGTTATGAATTAGAAGAAGAAAAAATTATTATTCGAATGGAATTTGATAAATCTAATAAACTTTTCATAAAAGAAATTGAGGAATTAATTAAATTATTTAGAGATATTGAATCAATTTTGCAAATGACAATCACTTTGTCTCAAAAAATAAAAATACTTAAAATTATATATAAATTAAAAGAATCAAAAGAAATAGAAGAAACTGAAAATATCAATATCTCTGAAATAGTATTATTTAATTTATTTAAAGGACTTTTTGAATTCAGGACAAATAAAAGTAAAAGATATAATTCCTATAAAAATTTATTTAAATCAAATAAGAATTTATGGAATTACCAAGAAGATAAACCAATTCTATATAAAGCAGAAAAAAATAAAAGAATAATCATCAAATCAGACAACACACATTTGTATATCCAACGTCCTAACTCAAAAGAAAATCTTGATAATGATATTGCTTACACAGAAAAATTTTGTGAAAATATTGATATAATCCATTTTTCTATGAAATTAAATATCCCTTTAATTTTAGAAGGAATGCAAGGACAAGGAAAAAAGACTGCTTTGAATTATATATTTAAATTATTGGATATTAAAGAGAATAATATTATAAATATATATTTATCGGATAATACAAAAAAAGAAGATCTTTTGGGGAAAATAACAGCAACAGCAGAAAACAATAATATTAAAGTAGACTTTATTCAAACTGATTTATTAAAAGCTTTAATAAATAAAGAAAAAGAAACATATGTAATTATATTTCATAATATTAATAAGGCATCTCCTGGAATTTATGAAATTTTAGAAAATATATTCGATTATTCAAAAGAAAGAATTTTATTACCCAATGGAGAAAATGTAGAAAAAAATAATGAAAATCCTCCTTTTTTATTTGGTATTTTCGATAATGAAAATGGAAAAATAAATAGAAATAGTTTACCTAAATTTCTTTTAAGAACTTGCATATATTTTATTGCCCAAAATCCTAATGGTGGAGATATACATAAAATAATAACATCTAAATTTAATAACAAACCATATAAATTAGAAGCCAATTACTTTGAAGATAAATTTTTAATGGCATCTAAAATTCAAAATACTTATTCATCATCTAACAATGATATTCCATTATCTTTGAATGATATTAATAAATTCATTTCTTTCAGAGATAAAACTTATCATGATTTAGATATTTCAATTATCAGCCAATTTATTTTTGTTTATAGACATTCAGAGAACGAGAAAATTCAAGAAATAATAAAGGAACTAAAATTCAAAGCATTTAATTTTATTCCAAAATTTTCTTTAGAAAAAGAAAAATTAATTATCGAAATTGAAGAAAACGAAAAAGATAAAGAATATCAAATACTTGAATTAGATATAAAAAACAAATTTATAAATAGGGAAGAAATTCAAAAAAGATTAAACACTTTAACAAATCCTCAAAAGCATTGCTTGCTATTTCTTTCATGTTCAATAAAATCAAATTGCTCCATAATATTACAAGGAAACACAAATTCAGGAAAAACCCATTTAATAAATCTTTTTGCAGATATGCTCGGCAAAAAATTACACGTATATCAAATGAATAAAGATATTAATCTTTCTATGTTCTTTGGACAATCTACAATTAGAGAATTAAATAGAAATGATAAAAAAACTATTAATAATTTATGCAAGCAATTATCGAAATTAATAGGATTTAAAAAAGATTTTTTTAATTGGGATCCAGATAATTTTAATGAATTATACAAAGAATATCAAAATTATTTAAAGACCGTTGATAATTACAAAGAAGCCGAAGATGTATATAATAAAATAAGAAAAATTATATCTTTAACCAATAGATTCGAATCACAAAATTCACCTTTTTGTGCCGCTTTAGAAAAAGGAGAATGGGTTCTTATTGAGCAAATAGAATCAGCCCCAACTGATATTATAGAAAAATTAATTCCATTATGTGGAGAAAATCCAGAGTTGAAAATAATAAAAGGAGCAAAAGAAATTACATATAAACAAAGCAATAAATATGATTATAAAATAGATAAAAATTTCAGAATTTTTTTTACATTTAATCCATATAGTATAGATACAAAAATGCATCCTTCTTTATTTAGTAAATGCACTGTTTTTACTTTGCCTCAAATTGATTCAACTGTTGAATATTGTTCTAAAATATATTATGGCAAATTAACGAATATTAATTATCCAGAGGAATTATCAAAAGAAATATCAGGTAGATTATCCAATACACACCAAACAGCAAAAGTAAACGCTAAAAAATATAATAATGAAGATAAAAATATGATTAATAAAGATGAAATATTTACTGGAAGAACTATAAAATTTATATCTAATGAAATTACTGATATTGAAAAGAATGAAATGATATATGATCACAATATTACCAAAGAATATTTAAATGATATAATTCATTCAACTTTAGAACATTATTATAATAATTCTTTTGATTATACATTAAATGAAGAAAATTTTACAGAATTTAAAAAAAGTTTAATTGAATCTTATATGAAGAAACCTGATAATTTTCCAACTGATGATGATGACTTGAATGCTTTATATAATGATATTTATGAAGATTTAAATTTAATTCTTCAATTAAAAGAAAATATTTTAGAAGAAGAAAAAAAAGAATTTTCATTATCAAATTTCTTGAATAAAACAAATTCAATTAAAATAAAGCATCTGAAAACTTTATTAAAACGTATCAAATCTATTAATAGAGAAATGAAAAAAAATAATAAAAATAAAGTTTTTATTTGCAAAATTTACCAAGGATTTCAAATAATAATAAATTTATTAGATAATATTTATAAAACTTTGCCTGATAAAGATTTTCATAAGTTTTCAAAATTGAGCATTAATGATTCTAAATTATTAAAAGATGAAAAATTAAAAATATCAAGTTCGAAATTTGTTTTATATAACCAATTATTGAAAGATAAATATATAATTTGCGAAAATTTAACTCCTGATTTCCTTATAGATAATATTTTTAAATTAGTAAAAAATAAATCTTTTCTTGATTTCAAAAATATAATTTCATATCTTTATGAATATCCAAATTTATTTAAATCTTTTTATAAATTATTTCCATTTGATAATTTTGTTATAGATAGAGAATTGACTGAAGAAAAAGAAATTGAAGAAGAAGATGAAAATAAAATAATTGCAAAAATAAAAAATAAAAGTAGTATTTTAGTTCTTTGGTTCGAATTATTTTATATCTATTGGAAAAACAATATAAATTTTATAATTAAAATAGATAATGTTACATATAATTTTAATTTTGGTAAAAAAAATAAATCAATAGTAAATCCTTGTTTTATCTTTAATTCAGTCTCTAGATTTTATTTGAGAGAAAATAGTTATTTTAATTTTATTAATGAAAAGGAAAAATTTCTGGATACACATCGAGTTGAAAAAGTATCTAGATATGAATCATATATTTTTTATCAATTTTTATATAAATTTGCAAATTATAAAAAATACATACCTTCAGCTGAACAATTTGATCAACTTTTTGAAGAACTTAAGGATGAAACCCAGGAATTAGAATTATTTAAAAAATTTAAAGAAAAAGAAAAATATTCTTTGAATATCAATGGAATATTTAATAAATTAGATGAAAAAAAAAATAAAGAAAAAAATATTGATCAATTAGATGATGAATTAAATGATGGAAATTTAATTAATGATGATGATAATCAAGAAGTTAATCAATTTAGTCCAATTACAAAAATTTTATCTTTGTATTTTAATTATTCAAAAGATATATTTAAAGCAATCATGTCTAAATATTTTAATCAAATTGAGAAAAGAATTTATGAATTATTACTTGAAGATTTCGATGAAAAATTATCAAAAAATGATTATATTATTTATTCTGATTTGATTGGAAGATTGGATAAATTTTTTAATAATTATATATATTTATTTGATCAAGAACAAATTCAACAAAAATATTTAAATAATACTAAAGAAAGGAATTTACTTTCTCAAGCAGTTAATAAATCAATAGATATTTTATCAGAAATTCAAAAATCATTTAATTTTGATTTTTCTCCTTTTATGACTGATTTAAATAATCTAAGAAAGGATATAAATGAAAAAAATGATAAACATGAAAATGAAATCGAAAAACAAAAATTAATAGACTCTTTGAATTTGTTTAAAAATGATAATAATGAAAGTTTAATTGAATATGCAAAAAATAGAATAAAAAATTTAGAAGGTAATTCTGTTAGAAGTTGGAGAAATACAACCCATAGAAATGAATATGTAGAAGAAATCAGAAGTATTGAATGGCCTAAAGTAAAATTATCCTTTGAAGGTAATTATTCAAATAAAGATTTTAATAAGCATAAAGCATTTATTGATGTTCTTATGAAATTTTGTGAAATTAAAAATATATTAGATAAAAATCTGGATGAGGATGGAAATCTAAAAAATGATTTTTTCCAAATGTTAATCCAATTAAGTGAATTTGATGAAATGAGAAATGTATCAAGTTATGTTTTTAATAAAATTGGAGATGATTATAAAATCAGTCCTAAATACATTAAAATATTGAAAAGTGTTTTAAATAGTTCTTTTATCAAAAATCTTATGGAATACTGTTATGATAAAGATAACAATACCATATCTTTTAAAACTATTGAAGAAATGGCTTCTTATTTTAATAATTTAGTGTATAGAAAAATTGAAAAAAATGAAATCTCATATATTATGCAAAATTATTCCTCAAAATTTAAGCCAAATTTTAAAATTAGTTTTCCGAAATTCACAGGTATGGATTTAATATATTTATTTGTTGATTTTAACAATAAGTCTGAAACTATAAATAGTTCTCTTATAGAAAATGTTCAAATAGGGCAATCATCCTTAGAGCGATTAGTTAATATAGAAATTAATTGCAAAGAAGATGAATTTAATAATTATTTAGATATGATAGTGAAAATATTATTTGAAGAATTGAAAAAAATAAATAATGCAAATAGCTTGGATTTTCTAAAAGAATTATTAAAAACAGAAAATAATGTCGAAATTAAGAATTTGTGTAAATTATTAATTAGTTTATTTAATGAAAATGAATTATATATATTAAAGAAGCAGCATAATTTTCTTTTTCAAATAAATGAAATAGATATTTATAAATATCTTGATAATAATAAATATTTAGATATATATAAATTTATGAATTTTCCTTCATTAATATTTTTCTTATTAGATTATAAATTTGATGCAAAAGCTTATTTAATAGGACAATATGAAGATGGTCAAAATGTGGAAGACTCTAGTGAATCTATACCTTTCTGGCTTTTTTGTTTAAGATATTATTCTTCAATAGAATGTATTATATCAAAAGATAGTAATTTTTTTAGTAAAATAATTGATGAATATTTTAGAAATTATTTTTCTGGAAAAGAATTTAAAAGTATAAAAAAAAATAATAAATGGCTAAATTTTGTTAGTAATAATAAAATGAATTGTCAAGAACCATTATATGAAAAAATAAAATTATTTTTATATAAATTATCTAAAGATGATTATTTTGTAAATTTAAATAAAAAAATAAATAGCAAAAAATATATTAATAAACAGATAAAGATTATATGTAATGATTTCATAAGTAACATGCTGGAAAATTTATTTAAAATAAAAAATAATTATTTATTATTAGATTATTATACTGAAAAAAATAATACAAATATCACTGATTTCTTGAAAAACCCGAATAAATATTTATATCAGAAAATAACTGAAAATATAATCAATTATTTATCAAAAGAAATTGATAAAGAATTAAATAAAAATGCAATCACTCGTATAATGGCTAATATAAAAAATATTATAAATTTCGAAGAAAATAATTTAAAAGAAGATATTATTAAAGAATTGGAAATAAAAAATAAAAAGAATTATGAATTAAACTTGATTAAAAATAAAGATAAAAAAGAAAAAATATTAAAAACAATAAATGATGATTTAAATAAATATAATAAAATAATAAATGAAATGATTAATTATGATGGTGATGAAGAAAAAGAAGATTTTGATGAAAATGCTAAAATAAAACAATTAATTAAATTGAATGATAATTTAAGTAGATATAATAAATTATTCAAACAAGAAAAAGAGAATATAAAAATAATAAAAATTTCATATTCTTTAGAAAAAAAGAGAAATCACATAATTAAAAATTCTAAAGATGAAATAATTCATGAAAGTAACAAATTAAAGGGAGAATTTTATTTAAATTCAAATAATCAAGATTATTCAATAATCGATAAAAATAATAAAAGCCCCATAAATAATGCTAAAATCGAAAAAACTGAAATAGTTTTATATTCATTGAATTTTATTGAAGATAAAGAAAAAATCTATGATAGCTTTTATATGGATATAAATGAAGATAATATAAATATGATATTTGGAGATAATGTTACTAAAGAAAAATTCTTTGAAAACTTTGAAAATTATAAAAAGCAATTAAAAGAAATAAATGACTGCTTTACTGCTATATTAAATAAACAAAAGACTTATATCTAAATTTATAAGTATATGCAATGCTAAATTCAGTGATGATAAAAAATGTGAAAAAATTAGTAATTCTTTAAAAGAAATAAAGGTAAGTTTAGAACAAATTAACACTGATTATATTTTTATTTCTGATTGTTTCAAAGAAATTTATGAAAAACTGGAAATAGATACTGAATATAAAGAAAAAATATTAAAAAATAATTATGAATTAAGACAAATACCATTTAAAGAGATATATAATTCTAATATAGTAGATTTTTCTAAGATAAAGGAAAATAGCATTTTATCCATACCAATTATTAGTGTAGATTCTCAAAAGGAAGAAATTTTTTGTTCTTATAAAGAAATAAATATAGATATTGATCCTTTCTTCCCAAGTTTATTCGAAGAACCTTATAAAATATCAATAACAACAATATCCAATTTATCTTTATTGATAAATGTTAAACCTAAACAAATAAATTTGGAGCCGGAGGGGCACGTTTTTGAATCGGCAGGAAATTTGATAAAAGTTGATAATGAAATTCAAAGTAATATACCTATAGAAATAAAAGTTAATATACCTCAAATTAAGAATGAATCTCTTCTTAGGGAAACCCATCATATAAAGTTTGATTTAGAAATACTATGTCTAAATGAAAAAAATGATAAAAATAATTATAAAATCAAAAATCCTTTTAGATTACCGATTAACATTAACATGGTCTTAGAGCCTATTATTATTAAGATAATGACAAAAAATCAAAAAATAGAATTAAATAACAAAAATTTAATCATAAATAAAGATTTATATCTAGAAGAAGAAATAGTATTATATTTACAGCAAATTCAATTAGATGTAAAACCAAAATTAAAACCCTATATTCAAATTGAAGGTTTTAAAGATAATGATAGTAATCCACCTGATTTAATAGTAAGTGAAGAAAATAATATGAATAAACTGATTTTGATAATGCCTGATAATGGAATTAGGAAATATCATATGAAAATGAATGTAAATATTTTTTACACTGAAGATGTCAAATTTAGTATTAATATAAATTCTGATTTAGATATTTTTGATTATCATTTAGAATCTTATGATATAGAAAAAAAAGAATTTATTGAGGATAATTTAATTATGAAATATAATTATGTGGAAAAATTAGATAATAAAAAAAATTTGAAAGTATATCTAAAATTTGTTTTTGCAGAAGGGTTAAATAAAGTTTATTTTATCCAAATTGATTTCGAAAATGAATATAAAGAATACATTACAATTAAAAATGAAAAAGATGTTCAAAAATTAGGAAATATAAATAATAATTATATTCTTAAATTAGATATAGAAATAGATAAAGCAGTTTTTGAAAAACATCAAGAACCTGAAATAATAGTAAAATCTGAGATAAATGGTGTTAATAAAGAAATTAAAATTATTTTTATAAATGAAGAAAATGATATACCTTTATTCGATGATTATGAAATAAATACTAATAAAAAGGAAAAAGAAGAACAAGAAAATATATTTTATTTTTTTGAAAATAAAGGAATTTTATCTGAATTAAATTACAAAGATAAAAAAAATATTGATAAAGAAGAAAATGAAATTCAAAAAGAGAAAGAAATTGTGGATATTAAAATAGATCTTCCAGAATTAATTGTGCCTCAACAACCATATTCATTCAAAGATTTAGATGATTTTTATTCTCTTTGTATTAAAATTATTAGAACTTTGCCTTCATATATTCAATATTCTCTAAAAATTAAAAATGATAAAAATCTAGAACATGCTAAAACTATTTTTTATCAAATATATGGATATTATAAAGTATTTCCATTAAATCAAAGAGACAATTCTTTCTTACATGAAAAAATTAATTTATTCAAACAAAGTTTCATTGATTTGGTAAAAAAATTATATAAATCAGGACTAGAAATAAAAAAATCAAATATATATGATTTATTCGGCATTAATAAAATCGAAATAGATGAAGACAATATTAAATCTGAATACATAATAAGCCCAAAGCCAAAAGATGTAGATATTCCTCAAATGATTAATGAAGAATATTTAGAAATAAAAGAAATAGAAAATGATAAAAAATCAAGAAACTGTAAAACTGAATTCAATACTTATAGGTCAAATTTTAATACATCTAATTATGAAAAAGGTAATTTCTTAACTGGAAATAATATAGAATTAACTCCTGGAGGAGATGATATAATTAATATAAATATGCCATATTTTGATAGTTATAGTGAAAATATTGATGAAGAAAACGAAGTAACAGAAATACATGGAGAATATCCTTTTGAAAATATTAAAAACTATAAAAAAGAAATTAGCCCTGATACATTAGAAGAAATCATTATTGGAAGTAAAGAATATAAAAAAAATCTTAGAGAAGAAGAAAAGCAGGAAAATCCAGTTGATAATAATATTACTATTATAAACAACAATCCTAATCAAGCATTAGGATATGAAATAAATGAGAGTGTTTCGAAAACATTAGAATTTACTCAAGATAAATTTGAAGACTATAATTTTGATACTAAAAGTGGTATTCAATTTGTATTAAAAAAATTGGAAAAATTAGAGCAAAATAATGAATTAAATTTATCGAATATTCAAGGATATCTACCAAAAAGTAATTATATAGAATATAATAATAATCATCACAAATATGCAATATTAGATTTATCTTCACATATTTTGAAATTAGCCAGCAAATCATTTAATGAAGTATGCAAATTAATTGGGCCTGATGTTAAAGCCGATGTTCCATTTAAATCAATATGTGCTATACTTTTAATAGATGGAAGTTGCTATATAAGTAATATAAGAAAAATAATTAATTTCTATATATTATGTTCATATGCAGTAGCATTTCATCTTTTGGAAATAAATTATGGAATAGCTGTTGTAGCAGATGGCAAATTTAAAATAATAATTAAGCAATTTGAAGAACCTCATTCTTTTGAAATTCTTGAAAAAGTATATGAATGTCTTAAAATTAGAAGATTTAGAGATAATTTATCTAATTCTCAAAAATTCGCTAAAGATAGCTTTATGTTCTCTGCAGATTATAATCCAAATGATAAAAATGAAATGCCTGAATTTTATACAAGTCATCCTAAAAAAATAATTATAACGATAACAGATGGGTTAGATGAAGAATTAAAACTAACAAATAAATGGAATAATTTAATATTTAATGAACCAAATATATCTTTCGGTTTTATTTTTAATAAACCTGATTTTGGGAATGCAGAAGATCAAAAAAAAATAGAAAAATTATGGGATAATTTCATAGAAGAATCAAAAAAAGCGAAATCTAAAGTAATTGTGCATATTGTTGAAAAAGAGCTGAAAAATAATTTCTATGAAGAATTATCAGTTTTTTTCAGAAATTTAATTTTTGAAAAATTAGAAAAAATAAATGAAGATAAATATAAGATTCATAAGCCTTATTTTATAGAAGAAAATATAATTTTAGATTCTATCAAAAGCTTAAAAGAAATATCATTCAAAGGCATAAGAAATAAAAATATTGATAATCAATTATATATTCAAAATTACCCTCTTAAATTATATGCTGATGGAAAATTCGATGAAGAAGCTTCTGATTTTGATAAAAGTAAATTAGGTGTAATATGCAAAGGAACAGTCGATAAAAAAATAAGAAAAGATTTCCAAAATTTTATTGATAATTTCATCATTAAATTTAAAGATATAGATAGAATGAGTTTAGAAAAAATTTTTAAAAAAAATAAAGCCTCGCAAAAAGTCTTATCAACTACAGGTTCAGAAATAGATATAATTTCTCTAGTTATAAGCATATTAAATAAAGAACCAAGACCAAAAATTTTTTGGGAAGAACAGGGTGAAATGAAAAGACAATATTCAGTTTCAATTATTATAGATAATTCAATTTCATGTTTTGGCGATATATCCAGAGGTCATTCTTTTAAAATAATAAGAGAGCTTTTAAGTCCTTTATCATATTTAGATATTTCTAAATTAGATGTTATTTTAACAACTAATGATTCACCTATAATACTTTGCTCTGATATAGAATCACAAAATTGTCTTAGAAATGACTCTCCTTTTTGGATAGGATTATTTAGATTTTTATTGGCTCCTTTTTATGGCTGTGATTTATCTTCAGCGATTAATTTTGCTTATAACTTAAACAGAGGAAGGAATGAATATACAAAAAGAATATTTGTCCTAACAGATGGACTTTATGAAAGAAAAGAACAAATATATATTAGTAAGCAAATTCATAATTGTACTCAGTTGGATATGAATATAATTGGTATAGGTATAGGCTCTAATCCGATAGGAATTGAAAATATTTTTGAAAAAGTTGTATATACTATAGAACCTTCAAATCTCTTGCTGGGCTTATCAGGATTTTTTGAGCAAATATATGTTTCTACTACAGAGAAAATGATGGGATATGAATTCCAAGCCAATAATTTTGAAATACAAGATATAGTTAAATATTTAGCTACTGATAAAAAAATTTATTTCAAAGAATTAATAAAAGAATTAAAAAAAATAGAAGTTCATTATACAACTTTCGAATATTTTAATAAACCTGTTATTTTAGACAAGCACTTTAGTAATTTGAATGAAGGCACAAATCCAGAAGAAAACGAAGAGACATTGATGTTAAAAAAAAATTTCCTCAAAGGTAAAAAAATATTAATAGTCATGTTATGGACTTATGATATGAATAAGTCACATGAAAATGAACAAATAATTCCTGATAATTTATTCAGATCTAAAAAAATGAATCAATATTTAGATAATATAGATGATATTAAAAGTAAACCATGTGTAGAATCAGCAGTTGATATTTTTGGATTAAAAATTTATGTTGTTTTAGATTATGAAAACGCCATAAAAGAATTGACTAAAAATGTTGACGGTAAATGTGATTATAATAGTGTTTGGATTATGTGTGGACCACAGAAAGCAGTATTGCCCAATCCTAAATCTGATCCAAATTTAATAGGAGAATTTATGAATGTTATTAATTTATTTTGGATGAAAGGAGGTTCTTTGATTTTCTTTGCTGATGGAGATCCTTTGTTTTATCAAGTTAACCTTTTTTTGCAAAATGCTGAATTTCCAATTGAAGAAGATGAAAATGACGAAAATGATTTATTTAAATCAAAACTAAATATTAATAATGAAAAATATGAGAGGGATTCTGATAGTGAAAGCATGGATAAGAATAATTCTGAAAAAAATAAAAATAATGAAAAAGAAATTTTAATTTCTTTAGAAAATGATAAAGAAGAAAATGAAATTATCGATAATGAAGAAGAAGAAAATGAAGAAAATAGTATTTCAAATAAAATTAATGATAAAGAAGAAGAAAAGGAAATTAATTCAAGTGATATTATATTAGAAGAAATAGATGCTAAAAAAAATGAAAAAATAGAAAAAAAAATAAAAGTGAATTTCAGTATACTAGGCTCTCATTTAGGAAAAAAAACTTTAATTCGTGATCCAAAAGGCTTATTAGATAAAAATAAGAGATTTAATGGAGCAAATAATATCATATCAAATTTAAAGAGACCAAATATAGGTACTAATTTAATTAAAATATATGAAGGTGTAACCATATCTTATGCTTCTGAAGAAGATGAAAATATTTATAACCTTTTTGAAAGGCGTGGTGTTGCAAAAGAAATCGCCAAAGAGAGATATTGCGACTATTTTTGTAAAGACATAAAAAATCCTATATATCCATTTATTCCTTTTGCTAGAGATTCTGAAGGCGGAATCTCGATAATGATTTATTACGGTCAAGGAGGATATGGTGATGTAGTGATAGATTGTGGATTCACAAAATGCTTTTTAGAAATGCAAGAAGAAGGTACTTTAAGATATATTCGAAATTTGAGTGCTGTGACATCCAGATGCGATGTTTTGATGAAAGAAGGAAAAGATCCACAAACTTGGAAACCTGATTGTATTAATTATAAATTAGATTTAAATAAAAAATATTTTTGGAAAGATTTTAAAAGAAAAGTATATCTTATTGATGTTGATAAACCTGTAACTAAAGGAAATAAATTGTTTATATATGAAAGCATTTCAGGATATGTTTATTCCGAATATAATAATATAATATATTTTTATAGCAATGGAATAACTAAAATAAAATTAGAAGATATCAAAAAAGAAAATAGTTTAATCCCAGATAAAAATGAACAGAGAAATATGAAACAAATAGCTGATGATTTAATCAATGAATGCATTGAAAAATTCGGTTCTAAATTTTATATAGAAATATTTAGTGATGGATATTGTCATGAAGGTAATAATAAATTAATGGATTATATATTATCAAATGAAGAAATTGAAATTGATAGAAAAAGTTATCAATTATTACCAGAATCTGATATTCAAATATCATCAGACTTCATTCAAGAAGTTTTAATTGATATAGATAATATTAAAACGTATGAAGATTTAATCGCTAAATATAGAGATATTAGAAATTGCTTAATATTTTTACCTTATCAATATTTACCAGGAATATCTAATTTTGCCTTTAAGTCTGGATTAGAGAAAATCAAAGATGAGCTTATAGAAGATGTGGAAGATAATGATAAAAAAGAAGAAATTAAAACAAAAATTCAAATATTATTATTTTATTCTAATTTAGAAATTGAAAATCCAGGAGATAGTAAGGCTGCCTTTAAAAATAAAGTTAAAATAGAAGATGAATAAATAGTATAATTAATTATAATTATTTGTTAATTTTAAGAATTTAATTATAATAAATATAATAAATATAACATTAAAT
>JAEEGL017038484.1_pt1 | contig 17358 bp, 9 predicted proteins | sample 9134231 | NCBI WGS metagenome assembly JAEEGL01 (sample SAMN16246548, study PRJNA631951) | gut metagenome | biome: gut microbiome; feature: rumen; material: fiber-attached | host: Bos | place: Iran: Karaj | collected 2018-10
GATTCCAAGTGCCGGAATTGCATTCAGTTTGCTCTCTTCACAAAGCTTCTCATATATCTTTAATGCATCCTGCAGAGTCGGAATCCCCTCATGCAGCTCTCCAAAGCTATGGAACTCGCTGCTCTCTGCCACCGTAAATGTCACTTTCTGTTTCGGCTGTCTCTCCAGTTTCCTTGACTGCTTCACTGCCTCGGCTCTCTCAGGGAAATCCCGGATGATAGTCTGATCTGCCTTATACCTTATTGCAGCACGGAGCTGTTCATCCGATATGCCATATGGAATTTTACTTAAATCACCATCAAGCCTGCCCCGCAGCACCGGAAGGCTATGTTGTTTCACCAGTGCATCAACATCCTTGAAATAGTCATGTATCATCTGCCAGCCATCAAACCCATACGGTTCTATTTCTCCCTTCGGACGGATAAGCGTAAAATCGTGATCCTTATCCTGTTCTGCTACCAGTTCAAAACCATATTTATCCATCAGTTCAAGTGCCGGTCCCCTAAAGCTCTGATCTATGTCTTTACTCTTTTCAGACAAATATTTCTCTACTCCCGGAAGGTATTCTGCTAGTGTTCCCGTCTGTTCTGTTCCGATTGGATTGATATCCAGCTCAACGCTCCCGAAAAACATCTTTTCATCATGCAGGATATTAAAAAAATCGTCCTCCCGCTCTGTCCCGGAAAAAGATACCACCACATCAAGATCCGACTTCTCGTTATCCAGACCTCTGCACCGGCTCCCGGCCACGATCACATCCTCTATCCTGGCATCCAGCTCATACTCGTTGATCATCTGCTGTACCCTGTCCCGCACAGCCTCTTCGATATCAGATGGTCGCATACCATCCACCTTATCCGCTCGGAACAACCGCTCTGTATTGGATCGGAACTCCTCAACAATCTCCTGTGCAGATTTGACCTTTTCAACCTCTGCCAATCCTACTGCTTCAGTCTTTTCCATAAGTTCCTCATAGTCCACACGCTCAGGGATATCACTCTGCCGGATATTGCCCTGTATCTCGGAATGCGAAAAAATATCCCTTGACTCGTCATATATGGGCTGCTTCAGCTCGTCCGTGATCTCCTGCAGCACTTCACCAATACTCACATTAGGATCATCGTACACGCCACCGTCCAAGAGCCGATACTCTTCATCAAAAATCGAATAATCGTATCCTTCCTCGGTTTTCTGAATACTGATATAACGATCTCCCAGCTTATATGCCGCTTCATGGTCAAAGGCATCTGCTTCCATCTGCTCAAAAAGATTATTCAGTTTCTCTTCGACCGCTGCAAGCTCACTTCTTATGGCATCCGCCTTTTCCTGCATTGCGCCAGGTCTGTCATGGGATTCCCCGCTTTCAGACAAGAACTTCTCCACCTCCAAAAATTCATCTGTAAGACGATCCCTCTCTTTGGTAAGACTCTCTATTGTCTCCACTTCCCGGATCATTTCTTTCTCCACAAGAAAATCCGGGATTTCGGAAAAGCCAAATCTGTCAACATAGAAAGCCTTGTCCTCATCTCCCTGATGTAGCACAACAATATCACTTACCGAAAGGGAATGACCTCTGAAATCAAGGGGACGCTGCATATTAAACTCATAATAGATATCATCCAGTGTTGTCCCCGGCTTTAAGGCAGCCTCATAGACAAGGTTATAATTGTTCTTATCAACCGTATTCCCCTCTTTCTTTATCCGATCAAGCCCCTCAAAACGGATATAACGCAAGGATTCATCATCCTTCAACTGATAGATTGTGAAGCTGTCCCCTCGCTCACTCTCACGATATCTGTCACGCAGGTCACGGATCTTATTCCGACATTCTTCCTCAGTGCCTTCAAACAAAACCGTCGCTCTGTTTTCTCCGATTTTCTCATACACACCAAAATTACGATAAGTAGGGCGCACCATAAGCCTGTCGGGATCAAGTTTCGCCTGCGACTCTCTAACGGAATACTCCGCCTCCTCCCGTACCTTAAACATATCCGGATTGTTATCCCTGAAACTGAAATGTTCTGCGGTTCCACCTGCAACGATGATATGGTCAAGTACCGGGATATTCATGATTTTTCCGGCTTCGATCAGCCGCTTGGTCACATCAATGTCCTCCCGGCTGGCCTTTACCGAACCACTCGGATGGTTATGAAACATCATAATGCTGCTTGCATTTGAGAGGATGGCACTCTTAAATACATTCTGGATCGGCACATGTGCCTGGTTCACATCCCCGATGCTGACCACATTAAAGTTGATGGGATGATTCGCCCCGTCCAGATTTACAACGCAGCAATACTCCCTGTCCAGCTGCGAAAGTGCCTGTGCCATGACCTCTGTAGCCTTATCCGGGGTAGTGATCTGTTCCGTACTGTATAAAGGCTCTGCTTCAGCCAGTCTTAACCTTACTTTAACCTGCTTCAACTCGTATTCATCAGCCATTATTGCCTTCCTCCTCCGCATCGCTCTCTCCCGTAATCTCCAGTTCAATGCTGACGATTGTCAGTTCATCTCCTCTTTCTTTCAGAAAATCATTCAGTTGCTCCATGCTTGTGAGGGTAATAATCTTTTTTTCTTCCATACTCCTATCCTTTCCGGGCAAAACAATCCCGACCGGATTTCTCCGATCGGGACTACCCTGTTTTATAAACTATTCTGTTTTGTTTTTACTACCGGGACTGCCAGCTTCGCTGCATGTGCTGCCTGCTCTTTTTTAGCTTCCAGCTTATCGTGGAATGGTCTTGAAGATTCTGTCCGAACTTCTTTTTCCGTCCGCTTCTCTCCATACTCAACTTTGGGTTCTGAAGCTTTCGCAATAATACTGTCGTTATGTGTGTATGCCCGTTTTTCCCCGTTTTTTTCTTCTGTTACCTGCTTATCATCCGGTAAATGCTCCTGTTTTGCAGGCTCATCATCCACATCGACCGCCTCATCACCCTTTTCGTCCATGTTTAGCAGGGCATTCAACTCTGCAAGCCGTGACAGTTTTTCAGCCAGCTCCGCTTCCTGCGTAAAAGGCTTCTGTACCTCTACCTTTGCAGTCTCCAACTGATGCTCGGCATTTTTCAGTTCGGTTACGGCTTCCTCCAGATTCTTCCCCATATTATCGAGTACATTATTGATACGGGTAATATTACCGTTCGGATCTGCGCCGACAACAATATTATGACTGAGTTTTCCCTTCAGAGATACCGTAAACTGATGCTTGAATGAGTCAAAGCTGACATCCATCTTCATTCCAAGATACTCACCGACAGGGACTCCGGTATTCACCGCTTTCATTTCCTGACAAATGGCGATCAGGGCTTCCCCGGCCTCCTTTTTATCCTCATAAGTCTTACCGGCTATCGTCATTTGGAAGGTATCCTTGTCTGCGGGCTTTCTTGCATTGTAATCAGCGATATCAACCTTTAACCCTTCTACTTTCTCCTTCAGCGCCGATATTTTCTTAGGATATCTTTGAGAAATATCATCTTCCAGTCTGTACTTCTGGCTGGTATGATTTGCTTTCATCAGTTTCAGCTTTGACACCTGGATATCCAGATCCATCTTTTCCTTGATATACGGATTTCCCGTTGCAAGCGCCTTTACCTCTGCATAAGTCAGGGCAGCATCATCAATATCCTCACAGCTTCGCACCGGCGATTTGCTCGTCATGATCTGTCCGATGAACTTCTGCTTATTCTCGATCAGCTGCCACGAGTATGCATCAAATGTCCCTTCCGTGACATACCGGAAGATCTTAACCTTTGGATTGGTATTGCCCTGTCGTAAGATACGCCCTTCCTGTTGTTCAATGTCTGACGGTCTCCAAGGCACATCCAAATGATGCAGAGCGATCAGCTTGTCCTGCACATTAGTACCGGCTCCCATCTTTGCAGTGGATCCCAATAAAAAACGGACCTGTCCGCTTCTTACTTTTGCAAACAACTCCGCTTTCCTCAGTTCCGTATTGGCATCATGGATAAAAGCTATCTCTTCCGGTGGTACTCCTTTTGCCACAAGTTTATTTTTGATATCCTCATATACATTAAATGTCCCGTCCCCCTTCGGCGTACTCAGGTCACAAAAGATCAGCTGCGCTGATTTCTTATCTGTGGTCTGCTCCCATATCTCAAAAGCTTTGTCCACACATACGCTTGCCTTACTGTTCGGATCATCAGGCAGCATATCGTTCATAAGCCTCTGATCCAGTGCCAGCTTTCGTCCATCGTTGGTAATCTTCAGCATATTATCGACAGAGGAATCCACCATTCGGTTACGCACTCTCTCTGCCCTGTCTGCCAGCGCCTCCACCATCTGCTTTTGTGCTTCGGTAGGCTTTAATGTCACATTCTCATATTCAGCCTCCGGTACGGGAAGTTTTAACATATCCGGTGTCTGTATATCTGCTGACTCCTTAAATAGCGATATCAGCTCCGGCAGGTTGAAGAACTTCGCAAATCTTGTCTTGGCTCTGTACCCGGTTCCCTCCGGCGCAAGCTCTATTGCCGTCTGCGTCTCGCCAAAAGTAGAAGCCCATGAGTCGAACTGTCCCAGTCCCATCTTCTGAAGCGTGCCGTACTGAAGATAACGCATATTGGTATAAAGCTCCGTCATGCTGTTACTGATCGGTGTACCGGTCGCAAAAGTCACTCCCTTGCCGCCCGTGATCTCGTCGAGGTACTGGCACTTGTTAAACATATCCTGAGATTTTTGAGCCTCTGTCTGTGCGATTCCAGCTACATTACGCATTTTGGTATAGAGAAACAGATTCTTATAATTATGGCTTTCATCTACAAACAGCCTGTCCACGCCAAGCTGTTCAAAAGTAACCACATTGTCCTTACGGCTGGTATCATTCAACTTGTCCAGCTTTGCAATAAGGGATTTACGGCTCTTCTCCATCTCCTTGATGGTATAACGCTCCCCTCTCTCTGCCTTTGCCAGTGCGATAGCTGCTTCGATCTCGTCAATCTGCCGTTCAATGATCGCTATCTGTCTTTCCGTGGAAAGCGGGATCTTTTCAAACTGACTATGCCCGATAATGACTGTATCGTAATCACCTGTAGCAATACGGGAACAGAACTTCTTCCGGTTTGCAGGCTCAAAATCCTTCTTCGTAGCAGCTAAAATATTTGCTCCGGGATACAGTCGCAGAAAATCGGATGCCCATTGCTCTGTCAGATGGTTTGGTACCACAAAAAGTGACTTGTGGCATAACCCCAAACGCTTGCTCTCCATAGCCGCAGCCGTCATTTCAAAAGTTTTGCCGGCACCTACACAGTGCGCCAGTAATGTATTATCACCATAAAGCACATGTGCCACCGCATTCTTCTGATGCGGCTTTAATGTGATATCCGGTGTCATACCGGGAAACTGAAGATGAGAACCGTCATATTCTCTCGGTCTTGTAGAATTAAACAGTTCATTATACTTGGCTGTCAGTGCCGCACGCCTTTCCGGATCACGAAATACCCAGTCCTTAAACGCTTCTCTTATTGCGTCCTGTTTCTGGCTGGCAATGGTAGTCTCCTTCTTGTTCAATACCCTCTTTTCCTTGCCATCCTCAACAATTGTATCATAGATACGGGTGTCCTTCAGATTTAGGGCATCCTCTAAGAGCCGGTATGCATTCACTCTGCTTGTACCAAATGTATTATTTACAAGCGTATTTCCATAGTCTGAATTCTTGCCCTTGACATTCCACTGTCCGGTTATATCAGAAAATTTCACTCCGATCATATCTCTGTTAAACAGATAGTCCGGTGTCTGAAATGTCTCACGCATAAAATCCTCGATGTACTTCGGATCTATCCAAGTGGCACCAATACGCACTTCAATCTCCGATGCATCCAGTTCTTTCGGCTGCACCTGCTCCAAACCTTTCACATTTACAGCAAATTCCGCATGATTCTCTGCATAGTTTCTTGCAAGAGCCAATTTCTCACGGACATTTCCGGACAGATACTCATCCGCAGTCTCCCACTTATCTGTCAGTGGATTTTTGAAAATCACTCCGGTAAGCTCCTCTGTAATCTCCTGCTCTGTTTTCCCGGCAAGCTCTGCCATATACGGCAGATCAACCTTTGCCTTTTCTGACAGTGAAACCGCAAGTGCTTCACTTGCAGTATCTACGCTGGTGACTACCTCCGCCCGCTTGATCGTGCGCTTGGTAAACATGTCTGCCTTGCCTTTGAAATTCCCCTCATCATCAAGCTTCTCCAAAGAACAAAGCAAGCAATACGAAGAATCCTGATTAAATGCTCTTTTATTCGTTTGTGAACTGATCAGTCCAAATTTCTTTGAAAAATCATCATATCTGTCATTAAGTTCCTGCTGTTTTGCTGTGATAGCCGCATCAGCATACTCTTCCATCTGCATGGAGATCAATTCCTGCGTGCAATCCCTAATCCCTATCATTCCCTTAATACGGGCTTCCATGCTCTCGGATATGTCTGCAGGCTTCATAATGCTGTTTTCTCGGTAATAGACCTTATCATCAACCACACAGTAGCTGTAATTCTTCACATTCGGATCTGCAGGTATGGTATCAAAACTAAGTTCCTCCCCTTCCTCCAGTTCCGCCGCCTCATATCTTGCGTTAATATGACTGATTGCATCACGAAGCTGATCCTCAAACGGTCTGCTGTCGTCCGGCAGGCAGGCTGTTTCCATACCGTGCGGTCCTGATACTTCAGCCATCTTTCCCACGATCATCTCCGGATGATCCACAAAATACTGGTTCATGGATATACCATTTGCGTCCGTGGAGAGATGTACCCAGTCCGGCTCAATATCCATCAGCCTGTCTCTTTTCTGAAAAAAAAGAATGTCGGAAGTCACTTCTGTTCCGGCATTCTCCTTAAAGGCTGTATTCGGCAGTCTCACCGCTCCGACCAGTTCCGCACGCTGTGCCAGGTACTTCCTGACCTGTGGCGATTGTTTATCCATAGTCCCTTTGCTTGTAACAAATGCTACGATACCTCCCGGTCGCACCTTATCCAAAGTCTTTGCAAAGAAATAATCATGGATCTGGAATCCCAGTTTATCATATGCCCTGTCTGGCACCTGATAGTTTCCAAACGGGACATTACCGACTGCCGCATCAAAGAAATCATTTTGAAAATCCGTCTTTTCAAAGCCGCTGATACGCACATCGGCTTTTGGGTAAAGCTGCTTTGCAATACGGCCGGTGATATCATCAAGCTCCACGCCATATAAACGGCTGTCCTGCATCTTCTCCGGCAGCATACCGAAAAAATTGCCGACTCCCATGGCAGGCTCCAATACATTACCCTTTTCAAAGCCCATATTACCAAGAGCCTCATAAATACTTCTGATAATCGTAGGACTTGTATAGTGCGCATTTAGGGTACTCTCCCTAGCTGCACGGTATTCATCATCCGAAAGCAGTCCTTTTAACTGCTTATATTCATCTGCCCAATTCCCTTTTGTTTCATCAAAGGCATCAGACAGACCACCCCATCCAACATATTGCGATAAAATCTGCTGCTCCTCCGGTGTTGCCACGCGGTTTTCGCCCTCAATTATCTGTAATGTCTGTATGGCTTCGATATTTCTTCTGAACTTTTCCTTCGGGCCGCCATATCCAAGCTGATCATCCGTAATACGGAAGTTCTCTGCTCCACTCCTGTCTATTACAGGAACCTGCTCTGCACTCTCATCCATAGCCTCCGGTGCTATGGTCAGATCATCATCGGGCGTTGGTGAAAAATCATTTTCCTTTGCACTATATGCTTCCCAAAATCGTTCCGTAAGCCTTCGTGGAAAGGATTCATCATCCATAAATTCATAGCGAATGTTGTTAAGATCTTCCAAAGTCTCAGACTTTTCAATCTTCTGCGCATATCTACCGACTCTCACCTCATCTGAGAGTTTTTCTTCAAGCTTTGTTATTTCACTCCCGGATAAGCGGTCATAAATATCATTCTCATCCGTATGGATTGAAAAGCTCTCCTCATCTCCGTCATGTCTTGTCACCTCATAGTGCAGTTTCTGACGCTTTCCATCAATATCCGCTTCCAGTTCATATTCAGCAGTATGTCCGGAATTACTGTACTCCGCACCGATATAACTGATATTCTGAATATCCTCTGCCGTAAGTTCTCTGTCAGAGGCTTCTGTCTGAATAGTTCCCTCTATCTCTGGGCTTTCGTTTTCAGGCTGCTCAAAAAGATTATCTCCATCCGAAAGTTCTTCTGCCGCCTCTTCCATGTATCTGCTCTCCAGCGCTTCCTTTTCTGCCTGGTTAAGATACTGATCCAATGCAATAAGCTCTGTGATCCGCTTCTCTACTACATTCCATTTAAGAATGGCGCTTGCATAGGGATCCATGATATTCCCTTTTGTAAGCTTTATCCCTTTTGCATCATGATCCTCCCAGCTCTGATCATTTCCGATTAACGCATGTGAATGTCCTCCGACGCCGTATTCAGACTTGAGAAATGCAATATTATCCTTACTGTCATGTCCCTGCTGATAAAAATCGTAAATACGGAGCTTTCCTCCGGATACTCCACTCCCCCGTGTTAAGATAGCATCGATCTCGTCCTGTGTAATAAAGCTTTCCTGCTTGATATCCAACCGACCAGAAAGCGGAAATTCTAAACGCTGTGTATCAAGATCCGCCACCTCGTCAAGCAGATATTCCGGAGATTTTACATAACGCCACCGTTGCTGTACTTCACCGCTCTCCAGTTTTTCCTTCGCTTTATTCAGTTCAAGAGCAATTAGATTTCTCCCCTCCGATGAAGACAAAAGATCCATGAGTTGTGCCTCTCCATCAGGGAAATTATTACCGGCAATGCCCAGGCTCTCCGGCATTTCGTCTATTCCATCCCGAAAAAAGAAATAGATATGATTTGCAACACGGCTCCGCTCCACCGGATCTACAAGAAAAGCCTCCGTACTGCTAATATAGGTGCCGTCCTCAACCATTCCTCTGATATGGTTCTCTATTTCAGACCAGCCCATATCCAGAAAAGTATTTTCCTTAGCTGATGTGCCATATCCGGCTTTCATACCGTTTTCATCGAACCACACCGATACCGGATGATCATCAAAAGTAAAGCCTTTTCCGGTAGTACGGTATTCTGACTTTAAGAACTCTGCCATCTGTTCCGGATTCTTATGCTCCTGATATTTAGCATATATCCGCTTGCGGCTGTTCTCATACCCACCGCCCGTGCGAAGTATATCGTCTATCTGTGAATCCGCCAAAAAAAAAGCAGCGGGTTTTGTGTGCTTAACACTTGCCTCCGCTGCTATCATTGATCCCATCTGTTCCTCGAAGGAAGGAAAAAGATCAAACAGATTTAATTGCCGTAATTCTTCTTCCGGCGGATTTAGCTGTAGATCAGCTCCGATAAAACTATCTCCTCCGCTGAGTTCCTGATATTGTTCATCAGACCTACCCATTTCATCTGGTCTGCTGCTTTCAGAGCCTCGTCCACGCCCTGCTCCCTGGCCATCTGTCCGGTCAGAAGATCCATTCTCTCCTCTGCCTGCTCCTGGATCGTCAGGCAATGCTCTTTCAATGTTCCTTTCAGAAGCATTCCGCTGTACACTCCGCTCCTGTGCTCCTTGAGAAAGTTCCTCCTCATCATTCCGAACTTCGTGAGCATTCCTTCCGGTTCCCTGTTCGCTATGATATTCGGGATCTGAAAATCCCCGCTCCTGATGTACTGAATTTCCATATTCGCCCCTTTCTGCGCTTTTATCAGCGCCCTCAATAGATTCATTACCCTGCTCTCCGCTTTGTTGCGTCAACGCATTATATCGCCCGTCAGAAGCGTTTGCAAGTCCTTTTTCAGCATTTTGTATATGGCGGTCATATAATCCCCTGTCTGTTTCTTTTTGTGCCTCTATGGAGTGATTTCGATTGTATGCTCCTATGGTTCGTCCGATCTCACGAAGAACCGGCTCCGTCAGTTCAGCCGTTGCTGCTCCCATTACCGAAAGGCTTTCAATCGTATTAAACTCATGGAGATACCTGAATTCCAATCCATCCGTCAATGCTGTGTCTGCATTACATCTGGAAAGCACCATATATGCAATGCTCGCAGATAAGGTCTCCTGCAGCCTTATCTGCAGGTTCAGTTCGTCAAGACCTTCAAGGAAACTTCCTTCAACACTCATGGATAACTGATCTGTCACTATCTCAGGAGCCATTTCTGCCGCAATACGCTTTGATATCTCTACAATACGATCTTCAAATGACCGGGTTTGGTCTGTCTCACCATACACCTTTTCCAGATTATCAATCACCGCATCTTTGTGTTCTTCCCGCATCGCCCACAATTTGGGCTTTTGTCCGATAAACCTTGCCTCATGAACATCTTTAACATCAAATACATATTTCAGTCCGGAACGATGCACCCCTTCTTCATCAATAAGCGCAATCCCCTGTGCTCCTTTATTTACCCAGCAGTTCATCTTCTCATTCCAAAGTTCCAGTGATGCACACGCCGTGGCATCGGGTCTTTGCGCATATATGAGCATCTGTTCTCTGAACGGATACTTATACATACGCCCGGCAGTCTCAAGAAACTTCTGCCATTCCTGTGGATCTGAAATAATCGTCTTTGCTGTATATTCCGCAAGTCCCTTTATTTCATGATATCGTCTTGCCATTTGCTGCTTACCTCCTTATAAAGTATCGGGGCAGTCGAACGACTGCCCCAATCTGACATTATTTCATTCATACGGTCATGAAGCCTTACGCAAGAGCAGCCGCATCCCTCGACTTTGCCGGAACCGCTTTGTCCCGCCCCATTTCCTTTTTTGCTGCTTCTGCCTGCTTCTCAGGAAGCTTTGCTTTCATGGATACACGCTCACGCTCAGGTTTCTTTTCACTCCGTTCAGTCTTTCCGGACTTATCCTGTTCTGCTTCCTTTGCATCCTTCTGAGCCTCTGCTCTCTGTTGCATACGCTCCTCCATCTTATCAGCAAGGACTAATTCCTTCTCCTGTGAGTCATACATATACACATGATCGGAAAGCCTCTCCGATGGAGCTACCTGCCCGGCATTTACATCCTGCACCATGGCTTCAAGCGTCTGTCTGTCCATATCCTCATTAAGAGGAAGGACGATCGTTTCATGGATGCTCGAAGGCAACACGATGAAATCACCACCCAGCTTTTCCGAGATGTCTTCCATGGTCTTGGAATCCAGAAGTGCTGCTGCTCCGTTCAGCTTCTCTGCATTGGAAAGAACATACATAGAAGGAACCTCTTCCTCCGGGGGCAGCATAAATGCTCTCGGATCTCCTTCCTGGATCCCATCGGGGAACATCATATCCACCAGCACATCTCTCATGGTCTTAAACTCAATCTGGGACTCTGACAGATTATGGAGTGCGATGTCATGAAGTTCTTCTGCAGTAACACCATACTGTTCCATAAGACTATTGGTGATAGGTGCGCTCATATGTCCGAACTCAGTGCCGCCAAGATCCACCGCATACACCACTGCCAGATCTTCGATCAGAGTATGCGGCTTATCTGAAAGATAAGCTGCATTCATCTCCGCATTGACCAGTTTACAGGTGACATGATCCTTTACCTGATCAAAATCGGTAAGCGCCGACACATCAAAACCCTGTGGCATCTCATGATCTACACGCACATCAACGATGTTCTGAAGAATATCATCCATATCCTTCCCATCCTGATACTGTTCAAAATATCCTTCCAGATAGATATTCGGAGCTATATTCGACTCCTCAGTTTTGATAAGTACCCCCGTCAGAACGGTACCATTATTCTTCGTAACCTCCTGCAGATCAACCGTAGCATCAGCATACTTCTCCGGCAAAAAATCCTTAATCCGATCCGCTACGCTGTTCTTGAATTCTTCAAAATCCATCATACATTGCCTCCCATTCTGGCAGCCTTTTCACGGCTGGCCTTATCTGCTTTTACTTTCTGTTCCAATTTGCTTACACGCTGCAGATATGCAGTATATCTTGCTTTCTGCGCTCCCTTACTTACCTGATCCGTTTCAACCTGCGGAATATAATCCCTCTTATTCATTGTTCATTCCCTCCTGTTTCATTTTTTCAATACCAGCGTTTAAGAAATCAAGGTACTCATCGCAATGCTCCTTCCGAAGTACCTTCAGTACATCTCCGGTAATACCAGCCACCAAATCACAATTACCACGAAACTCACGGCATATATCTTTGATCTTATCGCACTTGATTTTACAAGGCATATTACTGGTTCTCGTCAGCAGATCAATAGATGCGATCTCATCGTTCATGATCGTAGTGAGCGCCTGTATGCTATCCAGGAACTCATCAAGGAACTTCTTTTCACCGGGCAAAAGCCTTTTCTCATCTCCAAATATCGGACACTGAGCTTTCATATCCGTATCATTCGGACACACGCCATCATCTAGATCCTCAAACAGATCGTCGATTTCGCCCATGTAATCATCCTCGTCAGGATCCTCTTCATCCGTATCAATTACGGGCGAGCCTTTATCTGCTTTTTCCTTTACTGCCTTTGCTACCATAATCCCTGCTGCGCCGACACCTGCCAGTCCTGCAAGTGCCGCTAATACCTTAACCGCTTTTTTCATAATCACTTGTCCTCCTTCTTTGGAAATTCCATCTTAAACTTGTACTGAAAGCCGTTTACTTCTGTACCGTCTTTTTTGGTATAACTGTGCGGCTCCACCCCATCCGGTGTTAGATATGCGTCATAGGTGCCACCTTTTTTCGATTTCAGCCCTTTGACCAGGATCTTTTTCCCTTCAAGCAGATCAATGACCTGAGCCTCACTCAATTCCCTGCCAAATGCCCTGCTGATGCTCATTCCGCATTTTTCAGAACAGTACGGTCCAAACTTTCCTTTGATCACATCACCTCCACACTTAGGGCACTTCCCGATTGCTGCCTCTGATCCAAACATATTTTTATTCTCCTCTCCGACCTCGTGATAGGTCTTAATTAAGCTGCTCACCATTTCTCTTATTCCCGCCATGAACCGCTCTGCCGAATACTCTCCCTTTGCGACCAATGTGAGGGTATTCTCCCAGTCTGCCGTGAGCTGTGGCGATTTCACAACATCCGGCAGCACTGTTATCAACTTTATGCCGTCCTCCGTAGGGATCATCTGCTTCTTTTCACGCCTTACAAAGCCATCCTTAACAAGTTTTTCTATGATATCCGCACGGGTAGCCGGTGTTCCAAGCCCTTTTCGCTCCACCTCATCATTCATCTCATCAGCGCCGGCATGCTCCATCGCTGACAACAGACTATCCTCCGTAAAATGCTTGGGGGGCTGCGTAAATCCTTCTACAACCTTAATTTCTGTTCCTTCCAAGTTCATACCTTCATGGATATCAGGCAAAGCCCTATCTTCTGGCTCTTCCTTTTCCGACTTCACCTTATAAAAATTGCGCAGAGCATTTTCATATACCCTGAATCCCTCATTGATCACAACTTTTCCGGTAGCCGTAAAAGCAATCCCTTCACACTCTATATGTGCTTTAACACTTCTGTACTCATACTTTCCGCTTGTAGCAGCTTCAAGCCTGGTCGCAAGAAGTGACAGAATTTTCCTTTCCCCCTCCGGCAATTCCCTGATACTTTCCTTTGTAACCTCAACCGTAGGGATGATCGCATGGTGATCGGTAACCTTCTTCGAATTCAACACCTGTCCGGTGAAAATCGGTCTTTCCGCAGATGGGATAAATTCAAAGGCGGCACAAACTGTATCCATAACATTGAGTGCCGTTTTTTCCATATCATCCGATAGATACTGACTGTCCGTTCTCGGATAAGTACACAGTTTCTTTTCATAAAGTGACTGAGTATAGTCGAGCGTCTGCTTTGCCGTAAAGGAAAAGATTCTGTTAGCATCCCTTTGAAGCGTAGTCAGATCATATAGTTTAGGTGCAGCCGTAGCCTTATCTTCGGATACAACACTTTTCACCACCGCTGTCTTGCCTTCACAGATTACCGCACTCTCCTCAGCTTTAGATCTGTCCGAAAACTTCTCTGATACGGCATCCAGACCGTTTCCTACCAAATGGACCGTATAAAAGGGCGTTTTCTTAAAGCTTTGGATTGCTGTTTCTCTCTCAACAAGCATAGAAAGCGTTGGTGTCTGCACTCTGCCTACTTTTAGCACTTTGCTCTTATAGAGCACGGTAAAGAGTCTCGTCCCGTTTAATCCCACAAGCCAGTCGGCCTGCTGTCTGCAAAGGGCAGAATAGTAAAGATTGTCATAATCCGATCCCGGTCTCAAATGCGCAAAGCCGTCTTTTATCGCACTCTCTTCCATCGACGAGATCCATAACCTCTTGATCGGCTTAGTGCAGCCTGCCTGCTCATATACCAGTCGGAAGATCAATTCTCCTTCCCGCCCTGCATCTGTCGCACACACGATTGCCGTGATATCCCCATCACGCATGAGATCCTTTAATACCTTGTATTGCGCTTTGGTATCTTTCTTTACGATGTATTTCCAATCCTGCGGTATGATCGGCAAAGTGTCATAAGTCCAGTGCTTATATGCCTCATCGTATGCCTCTGGGGTTGCAAGCTCGATCAAATGACCTACACACCAGGAAACAATATAGCCTCCGCCTTTTAAGTAACCATCGCATCTTTCGGTTGCTCCGATCACCTTTGCAATAGACTGTGCTACGCTTGGTTTCTCTGCTAAAACTAACTCCATTCTGACCTCCTTATAATGCTGCTTCTTTGGTTTTTGCCTTATCCACTGCCTTCTGTACCGGCTTCTGTTGTGAAACCTCAGCCTTCTTCTCCGCCAACTTTTCCTTCATGGAACTGCGTTCCTTGTAAGACTCCACCATTTTTTTCAATTCCTTATTTGGTACTTTTGTCTTTTCCACATCCCAGATAGGTTTTCCCTGCTCATTCTCTCCAACCTTCACATTCCTATGAAGCGTTGTTGATCCATTCGCCGGCAGCTTACACCACATACCCTTCCCATACTGGTTCTGATGCACATGGCTTGATTTCACTACAAAGGTCTGCCAGGGACGATGATCATTCTTGTCCTGATTAGGTACAAGGATTTCCTTATACTTGTTTCCATCTTTCCCCTGGAACTCCTCACCAACACATCCTTTGCCGAATTTCAGCGTGATCTCATCCATTTTAGGACTTTCTCTTGCGTCTCCCGGCTTCTCCTGCTGCGCCTTACTGTCAGCAAATTGCTCTACCATAGTCTTTTCTTCCATAATGACTCCTTTCATGATGAGAGCCGAGGCGCACGCCCCGGCTCGTTAATGGTTATCTCTTATTCCTCTTCGGAATCAGATTCAGTTTCATTGCTGCCTTCTATGGTTTCAGCCACATCAGCTTCTCTTGCTTCATCCCCAAAGAAATCTTTATCCTCCTCACTTTCGGATTCATCATATTCATACTCATCCGAATCTTCCTCGTCTTCATCCTCGACAAAATCGCCATCCTGCTTTTTCTTGACTACCTTGAAATAATATGCAACGCCGATCACACCTGCGCCAAGGATCCCCATGATGACATATCCTACAAGAGGATTGCTCTTAACAGGCTCTTCGGCCTCTTCCTCGCCGGATTCCTCTGTATCATCTATTACTTCCTCCGGAATTTCTGTCGGGGTTGCAACCTCATGTGTATCATCAATTTCAACATTATTGTTCGGTAACGCACTCTCGGTGACAGGAATCTGTGACTCCAGAGCAGCTGAATTCTTAGGAAGCGTCTCCGAATTGTCTGTTGTGACATTCAAAAGATCATTTTCTGTGATCTCTGTCAGGAAATATACAAGTTCCTCATCTCCATCCCGGTCAATAATAAGATAGAATACTTTTCCGCTCGCTGCTTCAATGGTGTAAAACTCTTTTCCAAGATTCATTTCCTCACCATCTTCAGTATCGGCATTCATAGCTGCTTCTTCCGCATCTGCCTTGGCAAACTCTGCTTTTTTCTGTTCCTCCGGTGTTCGTGCATCTGACTTGCTTGTAGTATTTCCATTCGCATCTGTTCTTGTATGATCTGTAACCGTTGCTGTAGCACTACTTGGATTTGTTGCCTGCGCACTTACGGGAAGCTGCTCCGCCGGATTGCTGTCATCATCAGATTCAGGATCCTTATAATATGGATTCTTTGTCTTATACACTTCTGATACATTCCCGGCATTATCCATTGCAGTAATCGTAAAATACTCATACCCTGCATCAAACTGGGAAAGGCGGATATTCAAAGTTCCATTTGTCACATCCGTAAACTCATACCCGTTCACATAGATCACTTTCACACCAGAATCATTATCTGAAGCCTGTATAGTCAGAAGTCCGTCAGACACAGCCGCATTCAGCGTAGGCTTGGAAGTATCAAAGCATCTGACAGAGCGGCTGCGTTCAAAACTCCTGTCATTGGCATCCGTCACAAGAACATAGACCGTACAATTCTCTGATATCTCAAGATACATGTCTTCCGTAACATCCTGATAGCTGCCATTTTGTCCGATCTTTGCTTTTACACTCTTTATGGCAAGATTTCCTGTTTTTAAGATATCTTCCACCTTGAAAGTTACTTTGGCATTTGTTCCTGCAGAAAACCAGCCGGACGGTACATTGATCGTAATCTTGACGCTTGGCTCTTTATATGCACATTTCTTATATTCAGAGCTGCATACCGGACAATCATTGTTGTATCCATATTGAGTACATTTACTGTCACAGATGCATTCCGGTTCCGGCTCTGGTGTTGCCGTGGGTTCAGGTGTCGGAGTAACATTTCCCTCTCCATCGCCCTGGTTTTCGCTGTCTCCGGCATTTTCCCCACTGGCAGCATTGTTTCCGGAAATATCCTCTTCGGCAAAAGCCGAGACTGTATTGGCACTATTTCCGATAAATGCGCCAATCGGTAATACAAAGAGCATCGCTGACAAGATAAGCGATGCTGCAATCTTAAGTGGCATTTTCTTTTGCATGATTTTGATTCTCCTTTTCTGTTTTATCCTCAACCGTCTCCGGTTTCGGCTTTTCAGGCTGCTGTATCTCTTCATTGATGAAGTCCAGCACCTTTTTTAACTGTTCCTTACTTGCAAATTTCAGTTTGTTCAGTTCATCGGGATCGAGCTTATGCTTCGCAAAAATGCGCTGTGTCTGCGCTGCGAGAGCCTGTTCATGCTCTCTTGAAAGATCATTGATCTTGCGGTCAATATCCTCATTAAACTTTGCTTTTCTCTCCCGCAGGACTGCAAGCTGTTCTTCCATTCTTTCGATTTTCATAGGCTCCTCCTGCTTTTATTCTGACGGTGTTAATCTGCCAAAGGCATAGAAGTGATTTTGCCAATACGGTGTATTGATGGAAGAATACTTGATCGGATCAC
>JAEEGL016091956.1_pt1 | contig 17357 bp, 14 predicted proteins | sample 9134231 | NCBI WGS metagenome assembly JAEEGL01 (sample SAMN16246548, study PRJNA631951) | gut metagenome | biome: gut microbiome; feature: rumen; material: fiber-attached | host: Bos | place: Iran: Karaj | collected 2018-10
GACGACCTCGTCGACGCGGTTCAGGAACTCCGGGGGCAGCACGCCGTCGAGCGCGCGGCGCGACGATGCGGGCGCGCCACCGAGAAAGCCCGGGGCGCGGCGCGACGAGCCCGGCAGGTTCGAGGTCATTATTATAATGGTATATCGGCACGAGGCCGTTTCGCCGTCGGGCGACGACACGGTGCCGGTCTCGAGCATGCCTAAAAGCTCCGGCAGGACCGCGGGGTGCGCTTTTTCGAGCTCGTCGAACAGCAAGACCGAATAGGGCTGCTTTTTGAGCTTTTTGACGAGGGTCTCGCCCTCGCCGTAGCCGACGTAACCGGGCGGCGCGCCGAAGAGCCCCGCCGCCGTGTGCGATTCGGAAAAGAGCGAGAGGTCGGTCACGATCACGGCGTTCTCGCTGCCGAACACGGCCCCGGCGAGGGCGCGGGCGAGCAGGGTCTTGCCCACGCCCGTTGGCCCGCAGAACAGGAACGAAGCGAAGGGGCGTTCGGGGTCCGAAAGCCCGGTGCGCGCGCGGCGCACGGCGGCAGACACGCTTTTGACGGCCTCGTCCTGCCCGATGACGGTCTCGGACAGGCGCGCTTCGAGCGAGAGCAGGCGCTCGCGCTCGCCGCCGATGAGCGACGCGACCGGCACGCCGCTGACCTCGCCCGCGATCTTCTCGATCGTTTCGCGCGTCACGCTGCCCTGCCCGGCGGCCGCCGCGGCGGCGCAGGCCTCGTCCATGAGGTCGATGGCCTTGTCGGGCAGAAAGCGGTCCGGCAGAAAGCGCACGGACAGCCCGACCGCCGCCTCGAGCGCGTCGTCGGTGAGCTCGACGCCGTGGAAGGACTCGTACTTTTCTTTTAAACATTTTAAAATAGCAAGGCACTTCCCGGGCGAGGGCTCGGGCACGCGCACGGTCTGAAAGCGGCGCGACAGGGCCTTGTCCTTTTCGACGCTGCGGCGGTATTCGTCGGCGGTGGTGGCGCCGATGAGCCGGAAGCCCCCGCGCGAGAGGGCGGGTTTCAGAATATTCGCGGCGTCCACCGCCCCCTCGGCCGAGCCCGCGCCCATCAGGTTGTGCACCTCGTCGATGAACAGTATCACGTCGCCGTCGCGTTTGACTTCATTCAGCACGTCGCGGATGCGCTCTTCAAAGTCGCCGCGGTATTTCGCCCCCGCCACCATGCGGTTGAGCTCGAGGGTGATAAGCCGCCTGCCCGCGAGCGCCGGGGGCACGTCGCCGGACGCCATGCGCGAGGCGAGCGCCTCGACCACGGCCGTTTTGCCCACGCCCGCCTCGCCGATGAGGCAGGGGTTGTTTTTCGTGCGGCGGCACAGGATGCGGATCACGCGCGAGAGCTCCTCTTCGCGCCCGTGCACGGGGTCGAGCCGCCCTTCGCAGGCGAGGCGCGTGAGGTCGGTGCCGTATTTTTCGAGGGCGGTCTCGCGCTTTTTGGGCTCGGGGACGGAGGAAAGCAGGCCGACCGCCCCGGCGCGCAGGGACGAGAGCATCGCCGACGGCGACGCCCCGAGGTCGGTTAATAGCCGCGTGCCGGCGGCGCGGCGGTCGCGCAGCATCGCCTGCAAGAGATGTCCCGTGCCGGCCTTCACGTCCTCGCCCGCGGCGACCGAGAGGGCCTCGGTCAATATCCCGGTCAGGCGCGGGGTGAGGTCCTTTTCGCCGAGGTCGGTCGGCAGCCCCGCCCCCACCATGAGGCGCAGACGCGCCTCGGCAGCCTCGCGGCGTACCCCGGCGTTTCGCAGCACCGCCCCGGCAAGGCCGCCGTCGTCGGTGAGCGCCAGCGCCAGATGCTCGGTGCCGACGTAGGTATGGCCGAGGCCCGACGCGAGTTTCACGGCCGCGTTGAGCGCCGCGTCCGCCTTCGGGGTAAAACCGGTGAAAGAATAAGTCATATGAGACTCCTTTGTTTTGGGAAGGAAGGGCGCACAGGGCCGGGAGCGCACAGGGAATGCGAAATGATGTGAGATGTGGGATGTGAGATGTGAGATGAAGGAAGGGCTTCGCCCTTACCCATTTTATAATGCGAGCCGAAGGCTCGCCACCTTCATTCAACATCCAACATCCAACATCCCACATCAACAAAAAAAGCAGCGCTTTCGCACTGCTTATAGTATACGGCGGGTAAGGCCGTTTCATTCGGTTTTTTCGCCGAAGAGCTTCGCTTTGACGATCTGCGCCCTGAGGGCGTCGCGCCGCACGGACGGGATCTTCTGCCCCGCGAGCGTGTTGACCCCCGCCGGGAACAGGTTGACCGCGAGGTCGCCGAGAACAGCGAGATCGAAATCGCACAGGCCGTAGAGCGTGCCGAGGCGCACCCACGAGAGCAGGCCCGTCAGCTCGGCGCTGGTGAGCAGCTCCGCCGAGGACAGCAGAGCGACGCTGCGCTGTACGCGGTCGCGCACGCCGATATCCTCCACGTATTTTTCCGCGGCGGCGCGCTCTTTCGTGGCGAGCTGCCGCGTGACCGCCTCGAGGTTCGAGGCCGCCTCTTTTTCGGAGAGGCCCATGGTGAGGGTGTTCGTGAGGCGATACATATCCCCGGCCGCGCTGAGGCCGTCGCCGAACGCGCCCTGCAGCACGAAGCCCATCTTGCGCAGCGCCGACGCCGTTGCCGGCAGCGAGCCGGAGCCGGTGAGGGCCGGGAGGTGCAGAAGCGACGACACGGTCATGTTGGTGCCGAGACGCATGGGATTGCGGCTCAGAAAGCCCAGCTTTTTGTCGAAGGCGATCCTGCCGTCGGCATAGAGCTTGTCCCGCAAAACGGCGGCTCTGGCGAACGCGGTTTTCGGCGCGGCGCCGCCGCTGACGGCGCGGATGCGCACGTGGTCTTCGTCGCAGAGCATCACGCTGAGATTTTTGTCTTCGCTCACAAGGAGTCCCGCGCCGGCGCCCGCCGCCGCGAACTCGGGCGTGACGATGAAGCGCTCGGCGAGGCTGACCGCCTCATAGGGGTAAAGGCTGCCCATGTCGACGCGATGAAACGTTTCGCCCGCGTCTTCAAGCAGCGTTGCTGCGGCCTCGGCAAGGCGCCGTTTTTCGGCCACGTTCATGCGCACCGGGAAGGGGGTGCCGGCGAAATTGACGCCGAAGGTGACTTCGCTGCCGAACACCGCGCCCGCGGTCTTGTCGGTCTGCTCGTACCAGCGGCGCTTGTCCGCTTCGGGCGCGGAGAGACCGAGAATCGGCTCGCCGCGGTAGACGTCGCGCCCGTGGAGGCGGGAGAGATAGGGGCCGAGCTTTTCGCGGAAGGTCAGATAACAGTCGGGGCAGCCGAGCGCCGAGGTGCCCGAGATATCCTCAAGCGTGAGCCCGCAGGTCTCGCAGCGCGGCAGGCGCGCCGCGTCGCTTTGCAGGCGCGTGGTGAGCGACGGGAACACCGGGAACGGCACGCCCGCGAACAGCCCTATATAGCCGAGGGCGGCGGCGCACGCCGGGCACAGGTGCGTTTCGCCCGCCTCGCCGCCCACGATCCGTTTGAGGTGGATCGAGGCGTCGCGTTTCTGACAGTTTTGACAAAGCATGCTTTCGCCTTCTCTTTCTCGCTTGGGGGATTCAGGAGTTGATCAGCGCCATCGCCTCGCCGCGCGTGCGCGCGTCGGAGCGGATGATGCCGCGAAGGGCGCTGGTGCGGGTGACGGCGCCGGCGGCGCGGATGCCGCGCATGGTCATGCACAGGTGCTCGGCCTCCACCACGACGGCAACGCCCTTGGGACGGAGGTTTTCGGTGATGAAATCGGCGATCTGGCTCGTGAGCCGCTCCTGCAGCTGCGGGCGGCGCGCGAAGTTATCGACGATGCGGGCGAGCTTTGAAAGCCCGATCACCTTGCCGTCGCCGGGGATATACACGATGTGCGCCTTGCCGACGAACGGCAGAAGATGGTGCTCGCACACGGAATAGAGCGGGATGTCGCGCACCACGATCATCTCGTCGTTGTTTTCTTCGGTGAAGAGCTTGATGAACTGCTTCGGGTCCTTTTCGAGACCCGAGAAGATCTCTTCATACATATTCGCCACGCGCCGCGGAGTCTCGACAAGGCCCTCGCGGTCGGGGTCTTCGCCGATCGCGAGCAATATCTCGCGGACCGCGCGCTCGATGCGCTCTTTATCCATGGAAGACTCCCCTTTCGTTACGGCGTGTAAAAGATCGTATAGCAGGGGCAGCGAAGCCCCAGGAAATTGCAGCGGTAGATGCCTTCGTAGACCTTGTTGCCTAGGCGGATGGCCTGGACGTAGCCGATCTGGTTGTTATAAGAGGCGTTGTGCGCGAGGATCTGCACCCAGTCGGCGGGATTATCGGACAGGATGGTGGACCAGTCCTTTTCGAGGATATCCTGCCGCACCTCTTCCACCGTGAAAGTGAGCACGCGCACGTACTGCTCCCACGAGACCTGCACCGAGGGGTCGCCGTCGAAGAGGCTGTAGACCCCCGTGTGCGGGAACCCGCCGCCGCCCCACGCCTCGGCCGCCGAGATGGTGCAGCCGCCGCTCATGGACGAATAGACCGTGAGCGCCGGGGAATAGGTGTAGTCGCCTGCCTCGGCGATATACTGCCCGAGCACCGCGTGCACGGCCTCGTGCAGATAAGGATTGTTCTCGTATTCGCTCGTGCGGTAACTGAGGCCAGCCACGGCGTTGCCGTCGGTGATGTAAAAGCCGTAGCGCATCATGAGCGTATAGATCGCCACGCACTGCGCCTTGAACGCCTCGGTGGTATCGTGGAAGCCGCCGATCTCGGCGTAGACCATGCGGATCAGAAGCTCCTCGACGTTATACCAGCTGCCGAGGTAATAGCACACGTCGCTCGCGAGCGGGGCGCTGACGAGCACCGAGCCCTGATAGTAATACGCGAGGATCTGGCGGTAGTCCCAGCCTTGTTTCGCGAGATACGCCGCGCCGTGCTGCGTCATGCCGACGCCGTGGCCGTTGCCCACCGTGATCACGGTGAAGGTGCCGGATACCGGCGTGAACGAGGGCGTGACGCCCTGCCCGCCGACGATCGGGGGGATCTCGGGGTTCGGCTGGACGCCCGTCACGGGCTCGGTGACCGGGTCGGTGACCGGCGGGCGCATGGTGGACACGTCGGCCTCCGCCGGGGGCTGATAGTCGTCCGAGATCTCCACAGAAGCTCCGTAAAGGGTATCAATGCTCACAGCCACGCGCAGGATGAGACGCGCGTCCGCCGCCGTGACGATGCCGTCACGGTCCGCGTCGCACAGGAGCCGCAGGTCGTCGGTCATCTTTTCGAGCCCCACCGCGGCGCGCAGCGCGATGCGCGCATCGGCGGAGTCAAGCGTGTAGTTGAGGTTCGCGTCGCCGAGGAAGAACGAGCGGGAGGCGTGCACGGGGACCCCCGCGGGGAACGTGAACGCCGCCGCCAGCACGACCGCCAGCAAGAGCGATAAGAGCGGTTTTTTCTTAAACATCCGAGAAAAGCATTCCTTCCGCCGTGCGCGCCGTCAACGGGCTCCGGTTTCCGAAGCGTCGGTCAGCAGCGCGGGATCCACGGTCTGATTGGTGTTGTCCGCCGATTCGAGGGCGGGCTCCTGATCGCTGAGCAGGAAGGGCGCGTAGCGCGTGAGCCAATCCTGCAGCGTGTAGTTGTTGGCCTTGAAATAATACCACGTGAAGCCCGCGAGCGCCAGAAGCGCGGCGAGCAGCACGGCCACGAAGACGCGCAGGCGCGTCATCTTTTTCTTCTGTTGTTTGATCTTGTCCTGATTGTCCGTCTTCACGAGGCCCGCGTCCACGTTGATGATCTGGGTGAGCAGGGCGCACAGCTCGCGGCAGCAGCGGAACAGGAAATCCGCCGTGGATTCGCCGTAGAAGGACGTCAGCTTTCTGAGCGTGGTCTCTTCTTCATTGGTGACGGCAAGATACACCGTTTTCGGAGCGGCGGGGTCGTCGCCGGTGTAATAGGCGTTCGACATCGCGACGCCGTAGGGCATGCCGAGGAACTCGGCCGCGGTGATCGAGAGGTTGACCATGTGCTCGCCGGGCGGCGTGGAACCGCGCGCCGCGGTCTTGCGCACCGTGACGATGCGGTCGGACAGGGCGGGGTTCGCGCTGATGAAGCGGCGGAACAGGCTTTCGGTCTTGGTGCCGGCGATGGCGATCTTGATATCCTGCCGCGTCATCGCGTCGTAAAGGTCCTCGACCGAGCAGAAGCGGATGGGATCGGCCGTGAGCCCGGCGCGGAAACGGGCGTTGAGGTACGGGATGACCTGGTTCGTGAGCAGAACCCCGGTGCGCTCTTTCTCCCACGGCAGGATGTAAAGCGTCTGCCGCCCGCGGCGGACGGCGAAGCCGGCGTAAAGGCTGTCGGACAGCACGAACACGTCGGCGTTCGCGGGTACGCCCGCGTGCGAGACCGAGAAATGCAGGTCGTTTTCTTCAAGCTCCGGCGCGGTGCGCTGGGCGCCGAGCAGCAGCTTTTCGTCCACGTTGAGCTCGAGCCCGAAGGCGCGGCACAGCACCTGCTTGAGGTCGCCGTATTTCGCGGCGTCCACGAAGAAAAACACGGAGTCGGATTCCGAGAACGCCCTGCCGATCGCGGCCGTGGCGTCTTTGACGGACGCGTAGCACTGCATGCTTTCGCCGGGGGCGAGAACGGGCTGGAAGGTCTTTTGCAGGACCGCCTCGAAGGTGCGGTCGCGCTTTTCTTCCTGCACGCCCAGAATAAAGATTTTCGTTTTCATAGCTTACCCTTTCTCTCTTCAGTTCCTCTTAGCGGACGCTCATTCGTCGTCTTCATCGTCGGCGGGTTCGTCGGGCGTGTCGCCGCCCGGCTCTTCGCCGCCGTCTTCGTTTTCTTCACCGTTTCCTTCGTCCGGCGCGTCGTTGCCGCCCTCGTCGGGCCCTTCGTCCTCGTTTCCGGGCTCTTCGTCCGGCTCGCCTGCGGGCTCGCCGTTTTCGGTCTCATCGGTCGGCGTTTCGGCGTCGGGCTCGGTAAGGTCGTCACCCGTGGTCTCTTCGGTCGAGGTCTCGGTCTCGCCGTAATAGGCCGCCGGCAGGTAGGCGCTGTCGTCGTACCAGACGGCGTTCTTGTTGATCTCCTCGCTCTCGCCCTCCCGAAGCTGGCGCGCCACGATCACGAGGCGGCCGGAATCGAACTGGTAGCGGTAGCAGGTGTAAAGCGTGAGAATGTTGTCGTATTCGTTCACGTCGACGCCCGTGTGGATCAGCGAACGCTCTTTCATGCCGTTGACGACGTAAAGGAAGTGGCTGCCCGAATAGAAATCGGAATAGAGGTAATCGAAGCTCTTGCCGTTGTCGTCGGCGGGGTTCGCGTTCGTGAGCATCACGGCGAAGATCTTCCACTTCGTGGTCTCGTAGAGCGTGTCGAGCGTGATGATCGGATAGTCGCGCATCGTCTGGGCCTTGGTGTAGCGCTCGAGGATGTTGAAAATGAGACCGTCGTGCGTGTTGTGGCCGTAGATGATGATGTTCTTCGAAAAGCCGTCCTTACCCATGCGGGAATCCGCCTTGACGTAGGGCGTGCCGTAGCGGCTCTTCTGCTTATACATGTCGCGGTAGAGATAGAAGTTGTCGTCCGACGCCTGCACGAGCACGGTGTCGAGGCCGAGGCCCTCGATGGCCACCCTGCCGACCACGTCCTGGTTGATGGCGTAGCGGTAGGCAAACTTCACGTTCATGCCCTCGGGGAACTCGACGTCCGGATACTGCGCCTTGATGGCAACCCAGAGCTCGGCCTGCTCTTCGGGCGTGAGGTTCTCGAGCGAGGCGATCTCGTCGGTGACCGTTTTGTTGGTGCGGTACATCTTGAACCACGGGGTGAACGTGAGCACGAACACCACGAGGGCGGCGACCATGATGATGAACATCAGGATGCGGAACACCTTGCGCGCCTTTTCGCTGCCCGGATCGTCCTTGACCGGGAACACGCCGCGCAAAAAGCGGCGGAAGCCCTCTTTCGAGAATTTCGCCTTGAGCGAGAAGGCGAGCTTTTCGCCCTTGCCCTTTTTATAGATCATTTCCTGCGGGGTATCGTCGACGGCGATATGCTCCACGAGCTCGTTTTCATCGGGCAGCCCGCTCTTTCTGCGGGGCTCGAACCGGAGCTCCGGGGCGGCCTTTTGGGCGCTTGCCGGTCTTTCCCGCCCCGACGACGTCCACCTGTAATCGTTGTCTGCCACTTGCTTCTCCTTTTCCCTCAGCTTCTCTTCGGAGCGAAGCCTTGCGTTCTCTTTTTTATTTTCCTCTTCCAGCATCTCGCGGCGGCGCTGCGCCTTGCTGACCGTTTCGGCCCATTTCTCGCGGAACGCGGCGTTCTTTTCGTCCGCCGCCGTGAACATCTGCAGCACGGCGTCGTCCACGAGCGCCTTTTCGGCCCCTGTGAGCCCCTCGTCTTCTTCCCCCGCGACGGGCTTCACGGTGCGGACCTCTTTTTTCATCTCTTCTTCATCGCGCGCCTTGCCGATCACGGGGGTGAGAAAATCCTCGTGCCCCACGCTCACGGGCGTTCTGCCCGCGCGGGCGCGCGCCGACGCGCCGGGCGCGTTCTTTTCGGCCTGCGGGTCCTGCCCCACGAAGCGGAAGGTATCCCCGAGGTTCCTGCCCCCCGAGGTGACGCCGGAACGGCGCATCTCGTCGATCCTGCCGGCCTCTTCTTTCGCCTGCTGCTCCCAGTCGGCGTCGAACACCACGCGCTCGCCGTCGGCGACCGACGCCTCGGGATACACGACGCTGCCGTCGGGCGTGAAGGTGGGGCGCGCCTCGGGCGGCGTTTCTTCGCTGACGTAGATATCGCGCACCGAGGGGGCGAGCTTGCGGCGGATGCGCGCCTCGGTCTCGCGGTCGACGGGGCCGCCGTCGGCGGAGATGTGGGACTCGAGGTCCTCGTCGACGTGGCGGCGGAAGATGCGCCCCGTGTCGACGTCGGCGTCGTCGGCCAAACCGCCGCCCGCGCCGAGGTATTTGTTCATCATCGAATGGAACGACTCGTTGTAAGACCCGCTCTTGCCCAGGATCTCGCCGAGGATCTCATCCGCGTCGTCGGCCGGCTTTTTGGGCGGCAAAGCGTTTTTCAGCGCTTCGGCGACGTCGAAGTTTTCGTTTTCGTTGCTCATGCGTCCTCCTTAAAATCCGAATACGGGCGTGTTGAGATAGGGGTTCGCGATCCCCTTCTGATCGTAATAGCGCTGCGGCATGCGGGGCGAGGGGTTTTGCACCGCGCCGGAAACATCCACCGTGTCGCTCTCGCCGTCGCGCACGAGCCTGCCGTAGAGCACGCTGCGGATCTCGTAATACGCGCCGCCTTTGTTGAGCAGATACGAGCAGGTGGAGAGGCATATGATCTTGTCGGTGGCGACGACGTCCACCGCCGGGTTCCAGAACCAGCTGCGGCGGCTGACCTCGGCGATGTAGCCCGGCATCTGCTCGGGGCTGACATAAGTGTTCCAGTAATAGAAGACCTTGCCGTTGTCGTCTTCTTCTTCCACCGCGGTGACCATGCAGGCGAAGATCTTCCAGCGGTAAAACTCGCCGTAGAGGTTCTCGGTCTCGATGATCGGGTGGGATTTGTAATACTCGACGTTCAGGTAGTTTTCGATCTCATAGAACGCGAGGTCGTGCTCGGAGAAGTGGTGGCCCCACACCACGGTGACGTTGTTGAGATAGTCGCGCTTGCCGGGGCCGAAGACGTTGCGGTAGTCGATCCACACCGAGCCGCGCCGGTCGTATTCGCCGTAAAAGTTGAGTCGCTCGTAATAGGTGTTGGTCGGGCCCTTCATCAGCGGGGAGTCGATGCACGTGCCGGGCACGCGGATCCAGCCCACCACGTCTTCGTTCGTGGCGTAGAGCCGGTAGAAGTCGGGCGACAGGCCGTTGGGGAGTTTGACGCCCCTGAGCAGCGGCGTGAGGTCGGCATTGACCTTCGTGACGTCGAACACCGGAAGCGCGCGCACCTCGAACCCGGGCGCTTCCTCAGCCGTCTGCTGCGGCGTGTCGGCGCTGAGATCGGCCTGCAGGCGGGCGTTGGCGCTCTTGGCGAAATAGCCGTACCCCGCCGCGATCAGATAGATCGCCGCCGCCGCGTTGAGCAGCACGAGCACGATGACCCGGTTTCTCGCTTTTCTTTCATCGGACGCCCGCGGCTTTTTGCCGCTTTCGCCGGTCTTCGGTTCGATGTCGGTCAAATCGTCGAGATACAGACCGTCTTCCCGTTCCCTATCCATGTAAAAGCTCCCTTACGTTTGCTGTCAAACTTCTTTTTATACGCGTATTTAAATAAATACAATATGTAGTCCATTCTATAATAGCACAAGTGATATTATATTACAAGAGTTAATTTTTGCTGAAATCGCTTTACTTCCGTCGAAGGAAATGCTATAATTCAATAGATAATGCCCTTTGCCGGACCGGAGGCCCCCCATGAAACGTTTTGCCGCTCTGAGCCTTGCTCTGCTCATACTGCTGCTGCCCGCCTGCCGGGGCGACGACGGCATGGTGCTGAGCGGAAACTTTGCCATGGGCAGCTATCTGAGCGTGGAGACCTACGCGGGCGAAAAGGGCGAAAAACTCGGGTTCGAGATCATCCGCGACATCCGGGCGCTGGACGACGAAATTTCGGCCACGCAAAACGGTTCCGCGCTCTCGAAGCTGATCGCGAAGGGAAACGGAACCCCCGGCGAGCCGCTTTTCGGCTTATTGGAGCGCGCCGTGAGGCTCGGAAAAGAGAGCGGCGGGGCGCTCGACGTTTCGCTCGGCGCCGTGACCGCCCTGTGGGGCTTTTCGACCGAAACGCCGCAAAAGCCCGGCGACGAAGCCGTCGCCGAAGCAATGAAAAGCGCGGGCCTCGGCAATATCACGTTCGACGGCGATACCGTCACGCTTTTGAACGGCGTGCGACCCGAGCTCGGGGCCGTGGGCAAGGGCGCCGCGCTGGACGCGGCCGCGAAGCGCCTCAACGGAAAAAACGTGCCTGCCGTGATCTCGTTCGGCGGCAGCGTGCTGCTGTACGGCGAAAAGCCGGACGGCGGGAGCTGGACCGTGGGCGTGCGCGACCCGGCGGGGGAAACGTCGGACGCGTATTTCGCCACCCTCGCCTTCGTTTCTGAAAAGGACAAAGCCGTGTTCATCTCCACCTCGGGCAGCTACGAAAAGACCTTCACCGAGGGCGGAAAAACCTATCACCATATCCTCGACCCGAAAACGGGATATCCCATCGAGAACGGGCTCGTCAGCGTCACCGCCGTCGCGGAAAACGGGTTTTTGAGCGACGCCCTCTCGACCGCCCTGTTCGTGATGGGAAAAACCGACGACGCGCTGACGCTGTGCGAAAAATACCTGCTCGGCGCGGTGTTCGTGTATAAAGACGGGACCGTGTTCGTCACCGAAAGGCTCAAAGACGCGTTCACGCTCAAGTCGGACGCCTACCGTACGGAGAGCCCGTCATGAAGAAGAAAAACGTTTCAACCGATAAAACACAGAGCCGCGCGCCCCGCGTGTGGGATTTCGTAATACTCGCCGCGGTCATCCTGGCGGCGCTCGTGATATTTCTCGTTTTCCGCGCCCCGGCGGGCGGGACGCTGACCGCGCGCATCACCGCCGACGGCGAGACGCTTTATGAGATCGACCTTGGCACCGTGACGGAGGAACAGACGCTCACGCTCGGAAACGGCGTGGTGATCGCGCTGTATCCGGACGGGGCGAGGATCGTAAGTTCGCCCTGCAAGGGGCACGACTGCGTGCGGGCGGGCAAGCTGACCCGCGCCGGGCAGTGCGCCGTGTGCCTGCCCGAAAAAACCGTGCTGCTGCTCACGGGCGCGCCCGGGGGCGGGCCCGACGCGATCACGGGATGACCCCCGAACGCGGGAGGAGACCGATGAGACCATCCGTCCGACGCACCGTGCTGATCGCCGTTCTCACGGCGGGGGTGCTGGCGCTTTCCATCCTCGAAAAAGCGGTCACCGCCACGCTGCCGCTGCCCCCGGGCGTGAGGCTCGGCCTCGGCAACGTGCTGGTGCTCTTCGCCGCCGCCGCGCTGGGGCTGCCCTCGGCGCTGATCATCACGCTGCTCAAGGCGGGGTTCGCGTTCCTGACGGGCGGGGCGGTCGCGGGGCTGTTATCGCTCTCGGGCGGCGTGCTGAGCGTCCTCGTGATGACAGCTGCGCTGAAACTCTTCAAAAAGAAGCTCTCGTATATCGGCGTGTCGGCCCTCGGCGCCGTGGCGCACAACCTCGGGCAGCTTTTGGCCGTCAGCCTGACGGTCGGCAGCGGCGTATACTGGGCGCTTGCCCCGGTGCTGCTCGTTTCGGGCGTCGCGTTCGGCGCGGTGACGGGCCTCACGCTCAACGCCGTGATGCCGGCACTTAAGAGGTTTATGCCCGAGAAGGGCGCATAAAACGAAAAAAAGATGTTAGATGTTGGATGTGGGATGTTAGATGAAGGAGCCTGCGGCTCGCATTTAAAAATGGGTAAGGGCGAAGCCCTTCCACAATCCCACACCTCACATCCAACATCCCACATCTTATCCCTCGGTCCTCGGCGCCCTCGGCGCCCTCGGCCCTCTGAACTGTAACAAACCACCAACAATAAAGGAGGCATGTGCATTGGCACACACCCGTACGAGCGCGCTGCTGAAAGCCGTCAAAAAAGGCAAAGGCGGCATCCACGCGCCCTATCACAAGATCACGGCAGAGCTGGAGACCGTCCGCATGCCCGCCCCCGAGATCGTCACCCTGCCGATGCTTCAGCACATCGGCGCGCCCTGCACCCCCACGGTGAAAAAGGGCGACTACGTGGCCGTGGGGCAGGTCGTGGGCGACTCCGACAAGTTCCTGAGCGTGCCGATCCACGCGTCCGTTTCGGGCGTGGTGGAGAGCGTGCAGGACGTGAAGCTCGCCAACGGCACCATGGCGCCCGCCGTGGTGATCCGCAGCGACGGCGAAATGAAGCTCTTTGAAGGCATCGAGCCGCCCGTCGTCAACAACAAGGAGGACCTCGTGAAGGCGATCCGCGCGTCGGGCCTCGTGGGCCTCGGCGGCGCGGGATTCCCGTCGTTCGTGAAGCTCACCGTGAAGGACGACAAGCCCATCGACACCCTCGTGGTGAACGCAGCCGAATGCGAGCCCTATATCACCGTGGACTACCGCGAGTGCATCGAGAACTCGTGGAACATCTATTCCGGCGTAAAGGCGCTGCAGGAGCTCTTGCACCTTCAGCGCGTGATCATCGCGGTGGAGGACAACAAGCCCGAGGCGATCAAGGTGCTGAAATCCATCGCGGACAAGGACGACGCTGTGTTCGTGATGGGCCTTAAATCCCGCTATCCGCAGGGCGCGGAAAAGATGATGGTGCTCTCCGCCACCGGGCGCGTGGTGCCCGAAGGCAAGCTGCCCGCCGACGTGGGCGTGATCGTGATGAACGTGGCGAGCGTGGCGTTCACGGCGCGGTATTTGAAGCTCGGCAAGCCCCTCGTGAGCCGCAGCGTGACCGTGTCGGGCGACTGCATCAAAAACCCGATGAACGTGCGCGTGCCGATCGGGACGAGCCTGAGGGATATCGTGGAGTTCTGCGGCGGCTTTACCGAAGAGCCCGCGAAGCTCATCTGCGGCGGCCCGATGATGGGCACGGCGATCACGTCGCTGGACGTGCCGCTGCTCAAAAGCAACAACGCGGTGCTCGCGCTCTCGGCCAAAAACGCCGGCCTCAAAAAAGAGACGGCCTGCATCCGCTGCGGGCGCTGCCACGCGGCGTGCCCGATGAACCTGGTGCCGACCAACATTGAAAAATACGCCCTGAAGGGCGACGCCGAGACCCTTGCAGCCATGGGCACCATGGTGTGCATGGAGTGCGGCTCCTGCGCCTATTCGTGCCCCGCAGGCAAACCGCTGGTGCAGTATATGCGCCTTGCGAAATCCATCGTGAAGGAGGCGGCGAAGAAATAATGGAAGACAAGAAGACCCTGTATACCGTGAGCGCCTCGCCCCACGCGAAGAACCCCTCGTCGGCCGCAGGCGTGATGCTGGACGTGATCATTGCCCTGCTGCCCGCCGGCGTGATGGGCACGATCGTGTTCGGCCTCAGAGCGCTCGCCGTGATCGGCGTGTGCGTCGCGAGCGCCGTCGCGTTTGAGTTTTTGTATACGAAGCTCATGAAAAAGAGCGTCACGGTGGGAGACCTTTCCGCCGTGGTCACGGGCTTGCTGCTCGCCTATAACCTGCCGGTGGACATTCCGCTTTGGATGTGCCTCATCGGCAGTTTCGTGGCGATCGTGGTGGTCAAGCAGTTCTTCGGCGGGCTGGGGCAGAACTTCGCGAACCCCGCCATCACCGCGCGCATCGTGCTGTTGGTGTCCTTCGCCGGTTCGATGACGAAATTCGCCGACCCGAAGCTCCCCGACGCCGTGACCGGCGCGACGCCCCTGGCGGTGCTCGGCGGCGCCGAGGGCGAACTGCCGACGCTGTTGCAGATGCTGTTCGGCGTGAAGGGCGGGTGCATCGGCGAAGTGTCGGGCGCGGCCCTGCTGCTCGGCGCGCTTTACCTGCTCGCGCGGCGCGTGATCTCGTGGCGCATCCCCGTCGCGTTCATCGGTTCGGCCGCGATCTTCATGCTGATCTATTCGAAGGGCGACTTTGAGTATACCGCCTACGAGCTGCTCGCGGGCGGCCTGCTGCTCGGCGCCCTGTTCATGGCCACCGACTACACCACGAGCCCCATCAATAAGACGGGCAAGCTCGTGTTCGGCGTCGGCTGCGGCGTGCTGACGTGCGTGATCAGGCTTTACGGCTCGCTGCCCGAAGGCGTGTCGTATTCGATTTTGCTCATGAACATCTTAACGCCCCTCATTGAAAAGGCGACGATGCCGAAATACTTCGGCAAGCTCAAAAAGAAAAAGACGAAGGAGGGCAGGGCCGCATGAAAAAGAAAGACGTGAAAGCGATCGTCGGCACGGCTCTTTCTCTCCTGCTCATCTGCGCCGTGGCCGCGGGCCTCGTGGCGCTGGTGAACTCGGTAACCGCCCCGAAGATCGCCGAAGCCGACGAAAACGCGAAGACCGAATCCATCCGGGATATTCTGGAGGACGCCGAGACCATTGACGACCTCGCGCTCGAGGGCGCCGAGGGGTACGTCGGAAAGGGCGCGGACGGCGCGACCGTGGGGTACGTGTTCGTGACCGAGGCGAGCGGCTATAACGGCAGGCTCAAGGTGATGACGGGCTTCACGCCCGACGGCAAGGTGAAGAAGATCTCGATTTTGACCATCAACGACACCCCCGGCCTCGGCATGAAGGCGAAGAACGACGATTTCAAAAACCAATTCAATGACACCGACGGCGAGCTGACCGTCGTGAAGAACGGCGAACCGGAACAGAACGAAATTCAGGCGATCACGAGCGCTACCATCACGTCGAAGGGCGTGGTCAAGGCGGTCAACGACGCGCGGGCGCTCTTTGAAAAGGTTGCCGGAAAGGAGGCGGACGCGTAATGGCGGACAAGAAAAAGATCTCTTACGGCCACGAGCTGACCAAGGGCATTCTGAAAGAGAATCCCGTGCTGCGCCTCGTGCTCGGCACCTGCCCCACGCTAGCCACCTCCACGAGCGTGGTCAACGGCGTGGGCATGGGCATCGCCGCCACGATCGTGCTCATCTGCTCGAACATCGTGATCTCGGCGCTCAGGAAGGTGATCCCCTCGAAGGCGCGCATCCCGGCCTATATCGTGGTCATCGCCTCGTTCGTGACGATGGTGCAGATGCTCGTGAAGGCCTTCGTGCCGGCGCTTGACAAATCGCTCGGCGTGTTCCTGCCCCTGATCGTGGTGAACTGCATCATCCTCGGCCGCGCCGAGGCCTACGCCGGCAAGAACCCGGTGCTCGCCTCCGCCTGCGACGGCCTCGGCATGGGCATCGGCTTCACGGCCGCCCTGTTCTGCATGGGCACCGTGCGCGAGATCCTCGGCGCAGGGACCTTCCTTTCGGGCATCGACACCATGATCGGCTCGTTCGTGGACCTCAAGGGCTTCACGGGCTTCGACTTCACCGCGGGGCTCTCGAACGTCGGCCTCGCCCCGATGACCCTGTTCATCCTGCCCGCCGGCGGCTTCTTCGTATTCGGCGTGCTGATGGCATTGGTCAACCGCATCGCCGAAAAGAACGGCCATCAGAAGGCCGTGCTGCAGGGCTGCGAAGGGTGCCCGCACGCTTCGCTTTGCAAGCTGCGCACCGAAAAGGAGGGCGCGTGCGAAGCGCCCGACAATGCGGAAAACTCCGGAAAGGAAGCGGCGGCACAATGAAATTCTATATCGCGCTGCTCATCATGGGCATTCTGACCCAGAACTTCGTGCTGTCGAAATTCCTCGGCATCTGCCCCTTCCTCGGCGTGTCGAAGAAGCTCAAAACGGCAGTGGGCATGTCGGCGGCCGTCATCTTCGTGATGCTGCTCGCCACAGCCGTGACCTTCCCGCTCAATTCCCTGTTGGAAGACCTGAATCTCGGCTATCTGCAGACCATCGTGTTCATCCTTGTGATCGCGGCTCTTGTGCAGATCGTGGAGATCGTGCTCAAAAAGTACATCAAATCCCTTTATAACGCCCTCGGCATCTATCTGCCGCTCATTACCACCAACTGCGCGGTGCTCGGCGTGGTGATTCTGAACATCGACAACATCACGGGTTACGCTTCGCAGGGCATCTCCTACGGCTTCGGCCACGCGATGGTCAACTCCTTCGCCGCCGGCGCGGGCTTCATGCTCGCGATGGTCATTTTCGCCGGCGTGCGCAGCAAGATCGAAACCGCCGACGTGCCGAAGGGCCTGCAGGGGCTGCCGATCACGCTGATCGCCGCCTCGATCGTGTCGCTCAGCTTCTTGGGCTTCGCGGGCCTCGTTGAAGGCCTCGGCCTGCTGTAAGGAGGTGCCGTGATGGAAATTCTTTATGCCGTTTTGCTTGTGGCAGGCATCGGCCTGCTGGCGGGGCTTTTGCTCGCGGTGCTTTCGAAGATCATGGCGGTGCCGGTTGACGAGACCGCGGCCGCCGTGGAAGAAATATTGCCCGGCGCGAACTGCGGCGCCTGCGGCTTTTCGGGCTGCTCGGGCTACGCCGCCGCCCTCAGCAAGGGCGACACTAAGGATACGGGGCTCTGCGGCCCCGGCGGGAACGACGTAAGCCGAAAGATCGCCGCGATCCTCGGCGTGGAGGCCGGCAACGTGGAGCCCATGACCGCCGTTGTGTTCTGCCGCGGGCAGACCGACAAGGCGATCCGCAAAATGCATTACGAGGGCGTGCCCTCGTGCAAGCTCGCGAGCCAGCTTTTCGGCGGCGAGAAGGAGTGCATTTACGGGTGCGTGGGCCTCGGCGACTGCGCCAGGGCCTGCCCCTATAACGCGATC
>JAEEGL016415003.1_pt1 | contig 17357 bp, 8 predicted proteins | sample 9134231 | NCBI WGS metagenome assembly JAEEGL01 (sample SAMN16246548, study PRJNA631951) | gut metagenome | biome: gut microbiome; feature: rumen; material: fiber-attached | host: Bos | place: Iran: Karaj | collected 2018-10
CAACACCGTCGTGATTTTCATCAACCAGCTCCGTGAAAAGGTCGGCGTCATGTTCGGCAATCCCGAAACCACGACCGGCGGCAAGGCGCTGAAATTCTATGCCTCCGTGCGTATGGACGTGCGCCGCATCGAAACGCTCAAAGCAGGCAACGAAGCGGTCGGTTCCCGCACGCGCGTCAAGATCGTCAAGAACAAGGTCGCACCGCCCTTCCGCACCGCGGAGTTCGATATGCTGTACGGCGAAGGCATCTCCAAGGAAGGCAGCATCCTCGACATGGCGATCGACCGCCGCATCATCATCAAGTCCGGTTCGTGGTTCTCCTACGGCGATATGCGCATGGCGCAGGGCCGCGAGAATGCGCGTCTGTTCCTGAAGGATAACCCCGAAGTATGCCAGGAGATCGAAAACAAGATCAAGGCGCAGATCGAGGAACAGCGCAAAAAGGAGGCGGAAGCCGCCGAAGCAAAGCGCCGTGCGCGCGAAGCGGCGCTCCGCGGAGACGACGATCTCGTTCCGCCGCCCGAATTCTGATCCGGAATATACAGCGATCCCGCACAACCGTGCGGGATCATTTTTCAGTGTTTCTTCTGCAGCTTTGTTTTATTGCCCTTCGCGTCCACGACGTAAGTGTTCTCGAGGTGCACTTCCAGAGATTTGCGGAAATCCGCAATATACGCTTTTCTGAGGCGATCTCGCTCCTCTGTCTCCTCTTCGGACAGACCTTCCGTCTTCGCCTTTCTTGCAAGCTCGTTGATCCGATCGATGTGTTCCTGTTTCATATGGCTTCCTCCGTGCCCGTATTGTACACAAACAAACCGGATTTGTAAAGCATTCGACAAGAATTTACACGGATTCGATTGACATTTGCATGATTCGACGATAAACTACAAATCATGAAGAAATTAGTATTGATCCTTATCCTGACATGTTTGACTATCGCCTGCGGCATCGAATCGGAACCTGCTGCGGCGACGCCCGTACCCGTTGTTGAGCATACGGTGATTCCCGAGGCGGAACCCACGATCCACGTCGTGGATCCCGTTGCGGTCCCTGCAACCGAGGAGCCGAAAACGCTGCCGCCCATTCCGACGCCGACGCCCGAGCCCACGCCGGAACCCACACCGACGCCCGAGCCCACGCCCACGCCGATCCCCGTTCGTGAGGAGGAGAAAGCGCGGAAACTGAAAGCGTTCGCTTTGGATCAGGAGTCCTTTACGTTTGTTTCGACCAGAAACGCCTGCCCCTCCATTTTCAGCGAACCGGATCTGCAGAGCGATCTTGTTACGCCGTTTGTCAAATCCGACGGCGTTTATATGCACGAGTGGATCGTGCTCGGCACGGTCGAAACCGAAACCCGCACCTTCTACCATCTGCGTCCGATCGGCGCGGAGGGCGACGGGTATCTGGATGTTCGCCGCGTGTTTGAGACCATGCTGGAGCAGCCGGAAAACAAATATGCGGTTCTTGTTCGCCCGAACGGGATCGTGTATTCGGCGCGCGCAACCGACTCTCCCGTTGTCGCTCACGCAAGCTATGAAGTCGTTCGCGTGATCGCCGTCGACCCGCAGCGGGGATACGCCGCGATCCTGACCAACGACGACAAGACCGGTTACGTTCAGCTCGGGCAGCTTCGCTTCCTCTCCGAAGAAGAGTTTTATAGCTATCTGCAGCTTTCATGCGAAGCGCCGGAAAGCAGCTTTTCACCCGAGACGCTTGTTGCCGACGCGCAAGATTTGATCGGATCCGCTTATGCCAACGCCGCCTCGTTCCTGTACGATCTGCTTCGCGCCGAGGGGCTCCAGTTCAACGCGGTCTATTACGATTTCTATCAGAAGCCGCTTGAGGACGAGGATCTTTATCCGAAGCATCTGTATGTGACGCCGATCTACAATACTCTGCTGTTCAAGCTGTTCAACAGCGCGGGCGATCTCGTTTCCTGCAACGGCAACGAGACGGAATGGGAATACATCGGCGATTACGAATCGATCGAACCCGGGGATCTTCTGTTCTTCTCCGACGACATAGGAAAGGGCGACGCCGTCATTCCGAACGTCGAAGTCGTGGTGCACGGTCCGTATTCCGGCGATATCACCGATTGCGGACTGTATCTCGGCGAGGGCCGCATGCTGACTGTCAGAAACGGATTCGTTTCGGATGTGGAGATCGACCCCGTTATGAAGAACACGTTCGACAGCGCACGCCGCATTCACACACAGGTCGTTGATGAGATCGCGCATATGAATGAGTGCATGATCTCCGCAACCTATGACCGTCTCGGCACGCCGTACGATTCCTTTGCGCGCACCGGCGACGCTTCCTATGACTGCTCCGGTCTGATCTGCTGGCTGCTTCGCATGTACGATTACCGCAGAGAGAACATGCGAGAAACCATCTTTGAGATCACGGCGACAGCGTTCTCGCGGCTCGATGAGCTCCAAAGCCCGACGAGCCGGATCACGTTCGTCGATACCGGTGTCAAGGACAAAGAAGGATTCAAGGATCTGAAACGCGGCGATCTGATTATGCTGATGAACGAAAGCCACGGACGTGTCGGTCACATCATGATCTACCTCGGCAACAACACCGTCATCCATTCCACGCGCATCGACGGGCGGTATCAGGGCACGCTGATTGCAAGATTCCGTCCGCATCTGCAGGATCTGTACGCCTGCTCAAAGCGCATCGGCACGATCACGCCGATCCATTAACCGCTCCCCCATCCTTTTCGACGAATACGGCTCCGATCCGATGCATTCCGGATCGGGGTCGTTGTTTTATGAACCCGACAACAACAGTTTATTTGTCACAGGTTCGGCAAAAGCTGTAACCGATCCTGTTTTTTCCGCGTCTATCTGTATGTAAGCGCTTACAGAAGGAAGTTGAAACATGAGCAATCAAAGAAGTTATTTTGACGAGGTATATCAATCGGTGTATCGGGATCTTCTGCGGTATGCGATCATCCATATGGATCGGCCTGCCGATGCCGAGGATGCGCTTCAGAATGTGTTCACCGCGTTTTACCGGCGCATTTCGCGATTCGGGCATCTGGACATTCTGGTCCCGAAGGCGTATCTGATCCGGATGCTGAAAAGAGAGATCTCACGTTTGCAGACGACTCAGAAGAAAGAAATGCCGACGGATTCGCCCGAAGTGGAAGCCGCATTTCAGGAACCGGAGATTTCGATTGAAGATCTTGCATTGGATCGAAGCATGACGGACACGATCCTGAACGCCGCGCAAGCCCTGCCGACGGAGAGCTACAGAGCTTTCGTGCTCTATTACGGGTACGGGCTGTCGACCGCGGAGATCGCGCAGGAATTGAACATCGGACGCGATACCGTCAAGGTGCGGCTTTTCCGCGCAAGAAACGCCATTCGGAAACAGCTGATTGCAGAGGAGAACGACAAATGAATGCAAAAGAAGAACAACTGATCTATCGGGACGCGTTGGAAAACGGTCTCTTAAACGGAAGCCGCTGCTACAGAAAGGTCGATGCGGCGATCCGGGAAACGGAACGAGAAAATGCCGCATGGAAGAAGCCGCGCCGCAGAGCGCTGCGGATTGCCGTTCTTGCGGCAGCATTGCTGCTTGCCGGATGCGCAGTCGCCGTCGCGGCGAGTATCCTGCTCACGGGTAGCGGAAGCCGGATCGGCTTCTTCTCCGACACCGATTCATCCGAGATCCGGGCACAGCAGGATTATTACGAACGGCACAGCGATGCGCTTCGGGACGAAGTGCTGGATGAACACGGCAACAAGATCCTGACCGTGGAAAACATCGCGATCCACAAGGACACGATCTCCATCTTCTGCAGTCTGGAGAGCAAGCAGAATCAGCCTTCCATCACGCTGTCGATCAACGGCGGAGACGAAAGACAGCCTGTCCGAAGCGAGCGGGTCGACGTCGGAAACGGTCAAAGCGTGATGACGTCTTTCCTCGTTTTTCCGAGCGTTCCGGAAAGCTGCACAATGACCGTCCGATTTACCGATGCAGACGGAACGCTGCTTTCGGTGAAGGGCTATACGGTCGATCTCACGCAAGGTAAGGACGACAGCGTTCTGATCCTGTCCGGAAAGACCGTACAGATCAAAGGCGAGTATTCGGAAGAACCGGCAGTACCGCCCTATAGGCCGTACCACGATCACACGGTAACGATCGAATCGATCCGGATCGATCGGGACGGCGGATGTATCACACTGTCCGAACCGATCCTGCCGCAAGGTCCGTACACAAACGAGGCATATGCCGCCTGGGCAGAAGCGTGTACGGCGGCAAAGGAAGCTTTCTTTAAGGCGCATCCCGGCAGTACGGATCTCGAGTGGGAACAGAACGCAAAGGACGCGTTTCTGCGGGAAAACCCGTGCCCTCTTACAAATGAGGAAATCATGGCGCTGCAGATCGCTTACGACGAGGAGAATCCGGTTTCCTGGGATCCGTTCATCAACTTCTCCGTTACGGATGAAAACGGGATCTCCCTGATGCCGCAGCTGGAATACTATACCGGAAGCAGCGGTCAGGGATCTGCCGTCAACGAGATCCTGTTCACACCGAGAGAAGGGATGAAGGCCATCAAACTGACGCCCATGTACTATGCGGGGCGAACGGAAACCGTTCGCGCGATGTTTGATTCCGACACGGCGCAAGGCGGAAAGCTGGAACTGACGTCGTTTTCCGTCGACAAGCAAAAGAGGATCGTGACCGTATCGTACCGTGTGCCCGGCGTCAGGATTCTGGACTCCTTCGGCGATTTTCTTCTGAATCGTCAGGGCGAGCCGATCTATCCGAATACGGAACAATCAGAAACGCGATTCATGGACGCTGCCTCCGGGATCGTCACAACGCAGTTCCGGATCCTCGATCCGGACTGGGATATGGATCAGATCGGCGGCTACGGTCAGGAATGGAGCGTTCCGTATTTGGACGAGGAAAAGACCGTTACGATCTATCTGGAACGGTAAAAAAGCACAGCGGAAACGCAAAACGATGCACCTCCGGAAATCGGAGGTGCATTGCATTTTTGATACCTGTCAGGCTGTCCGCCGCGCGCGGATCGGTTTTTCTCAGCTCAGTTTCAGACAGAAGATGCGCGTCTGTTCCAGCGTGCCCGTCGTTGCAACGACGATATAATTGTTGAACGCGACCGGGGTTGCGTCGATCCGTTCCCCGAGCTTCAGCGCATAGAGCGAATTCTCGCCGGGTCTTGCGGCGTCATAGAGGCGGATGTTGCCGTCCCTGTCGCAGGCGATCAGATACGCGTCGCCGCGCGCATTGTAGATGATGAGCGGTGAGGAAACGTAATCGGCATTTCCGGTCTGCACGATCTCCCAGCGTACTGCGCCGTTCGAGCGATCAAACGCAACGATCTTGCCGCCGAATCCGTACGTGGTGTTCCCTTCCTCGTCGGTCGTCTGCACGGTCATGCCGTAGAAGGAGCAGATCAGAAGATCGCCGATCGTGCCGTGCCCGATGTGCGGCGTCGCTTTTCCGCCGCCCTTCATGTTCTTTCCGGTGATCGGATCGAGGATCTGTACATACTGTTTGTTCTCCCATACGATCTCGCCGGTCTGTGCATTGATCTTGCGGACGTAGGAAAACCCGTAGCCGTTCTGCAGCGAGGGATCCTGCCGGTCTGTCTGCGAAACGGTATAGACATACACCGTTCCTGCGTTTCCGTCCTCTTCCAGTACCGGCGTTGCGTCCGAATCGCCGCCGACGTCCGTGACGAATTTCAGCTTCAGCGTATTGAGATCGATGCATTGCAGGTAGCCGCCGTTATCGGTCAGGTACAGATAGTTCCGGAATGCCGCGGCAGACGATTCGAAGCCGTATGCGCGCTTGTCCGCCTGCGTGATGCTTGAATAATCCGTGCCAGTATAGCGGTATTTGATCTTGTCGCCCGGATCAATCCAGAGATCGCCCGTTTCGGGATTGTAGCTCGTATGCAGCTCGATCAGATACAGAACGCCGTTTTCGCTCGGCCAGATCAGCATATCGTCGATGATCAGCGGGCTGGAATCGAATGCGCACCAGTCGGAACGGCGCGCCGTATAGTCCTTGCCGCTGATAATGGTACGCACGGTATTGCTGCAAAGATTGACGCCGTAGCACGTCGAACGGTTGCTGTTGGGTTCGGAAAGCGTGCCCTGTCCGATATAGAGCATCGGGATCCCTCTCGGGTCGAGCGTCGGCGTGCCGAACATCGGCGCGTTTACGGCGATCGAATCGCGCGTACGGTTGCCGGTTTCAAGCTCGTAAAAATAGATATTGCCGTCCGCTGCGCAAAGGATCACTTCATTCAGGCTGTCTTTGTTCTTGAACTCATCGCGAACGCCGAGCGTCTTCAGCGTTTGTCCTTCCCATGTGACGATCAGCGGCTGCCCGGTCCACGACGCTCCCGCAAAGCCGTTCGCCGAACCGACGGCAAAGGACCACACCTGCTCCATCGTCTGCATCGTCACGCGCGCCGTGCCGTAGGAAAAGCCGCTGCGATAATGATTACCGGCAAACGTGGTGATACCTTTTACGTTTGTATAGTCCTGCGCTTTTCCGAACGAAGACGTGTTCTCATTCGGATTGGATGTATAGCTGTCTTCTCTGTTGTTTTTCCGGATCTCATAGGTAAAGCCGAACATCGCTGGTTTCGCGGCATCGACCGGGCTCACGTCGAACGCACGATCGTTCGGCAGCGTAGGCGGATCCGGGATGACGGACGCATCGGAAGATTCCTCCTGCTCCGACTGCTGCGGTCTTTGCGTTTCTTCGGCGGCACCGTTGTCGATCTCCGCAGCAAAGGACAGCGCATCCTGCGATCTGCTGCAGGACCCGCCCTTTTTCGGCGCTGCGCTGTTGATGCCTACGGCGAATACCAGAATCACGACGGCGATCACCAGAATAAACACCGACGCGCAGAACATGATAAACTTCGGACCGATCGTCCGTTCCTTTTTCCTTGCCATGTTTTGTATTATACCGTATTCCGCGCTTATTCGCAACGCCGAAAATGCAAACTATTTTCGACATTTCCGTTAAAACTGAACAGGTCCCCTTCCGCAAGTGTGCGAAAGGGGACCGTTTCGGATCCGGATCAGGAAAGGCGAATGCCGAAGATCATCTGATCGCCGCGGCAGCCGACAACGATCATGTTGCCGAAGACGGCAGGCGACGCCTCGAAGTTGCTGTCTGTCGGACGAAGCGTATCAAGCACGCGTCCCGATGCGCCGTCGATCAGGAAGATATAGCCTTTGGAATCCGTCTGGATGATGTATCCGGTTCCGTCGCTGCTGTAAACAACTGCGGGACTGGACCACGAATAGGCGTCCATATCCATCTTCCAACGGACTTCAAACGTGTTTTTATCGAGTGCGACGAGGATTCCCGCATCCTTGTCCTTATACCGTGCGATCGGCACGATCACGAGGTCGGAGATGTTGCTTCCCTGTTTTCCGACGACTGCCGTTGCCTGAATGCCGCCGGACACGCCGGAGACCGTGAACACCGTAAGCCCATAACGGCCCTTGATCTCGCCCGTCATGGCGTCGATCTTGAAGAACGGAGCAATGCCCTGATTGTTCTTATCCTTCATGAAATGCAGCGAGGTCCCGACATAGAGATATGCTTCGGTCTCTGAGATCACATCCAGCACGGGGCTGCCGTTTGTATCGTCTTCGGTGTTTGCGATCCAAACGACCTGCATCGTATTGAGGTCGATGCACTGGAACATGCCGTCATTGCTGGAAAGATACAGGAATCCGTTCCATGCAACTGCACTGCCTTCGTATCCCTGCCACTTATGCGTGGAATCCGCTTTGTCGATCTCGTCATAGATGTTGTTGCAGTCATAACGGAACTTGACGAAATCGGACGGCGCAACCGAGATCGAACCGATCTCCGGATTATAATTGGTATTCAGCTTCATCGTATAGACGATGCCGTTCTCCGCCGGATAGATCAGCGTGTCCGTCTTGGCGTCGACCAGCGGCGCAGAGTCATACGCATACCACTTGCGTCTTGCAAAGGAGTCCGTCCCCTGCTTGCCGAATTCGTACAAGACGTTTCCGTTGATCAGCGAAATGATGAAGGCGCGCGATTTCTGGCTGTCCTGTTCATACTGATCCCCGGACCCGCAGTACAGCAGCGGATAGCCGCGCGGATCGATGCTGCCGGTGCCTTTGAACGGTACGTTCATCACGATCTTGTTACGCGTTTCCCGGTTTGTTTCAAGATCAAGGAAGTAGATGTTGCCGTCTTCCGTCGGATAGATTACTTCAACAAGGTCATCCTTCTCTTTTGCCCAATCATACATATTCATGATCCGGCGTGTTTCCTTGGGCCACTGCACGATCAGGGGCTGACCGGTCCAGCCGCAGCCGGACCAGCTGCTGCCTCCGCTTCCCTTTGCAAGCGATCCGATCTTATAATCCCAGACTTTGGTCAGCTTGTTTTCCGTCAGATTAACTGTGCCGACGCCGGAAGCGTTTCTCCAGTTGTTTCCGCGGAATGTAAGAATACCGTTGACCGTTTCCGCATTGTAATCATCTGCATTGGGGAATTCGATCGGATCGGTCCGCAGATAGCTGTTCGCCATGACCTCCTGCCCCTCCACCTGCAGATGCGGTACAAATCCGTACTGCTCGGGATTGGAGTCCGCGACCATATGCGGCGTGGGCTTCGGCGTGGGCGTGGGCGTCGGGATAGGCGTCGGTACCGGTGGGATCGTCTTGCCGCTCTTATACTCCTCGTAGGTGATCGTCTCCAGTTCGACACCGGAATACCCGCTCGGATTATCCCGTACCTCTTCGTTGAAAGCGTCCTGCCGTTCCTTGATCTGATTCCGGAACTGTTCTTCATTCCGACGTTCTGCAATACAGCTTCCGACCGTCCACACGATCAGCACGATCAGGATCAATACCAGCAAAAGGAAGATCGATATGATCACATAAAACCGCGGCTGTATCCTTTTCTTTCTTTTTTTCTTATGTTGCTGTGCCATAGCTCCTCCTGAGATCTATTCCGCAGCAGGCTCGCTGCGGATCCGAATCATGCCCGAAAGGGGTTGTCCTCTCTGCAGAAATTTTCCGGGCATGAGGAATCATTCATCTTTGTGCGCATCTTTTGGCTGGAAAATTTTACCGCATTTTTTCTTGCAGGATCGAAAGCGGGATCGTAATTGCCGTCGATTCTGCCGTATATTGCGTACAGCGAGTTCTCCGTTCGCTATATCTTGAGCAGATCCGATCGTTTTTCCGTCGGCAGCAGTTACCCTATTCCTTTCCATCGTATTTATCATAGCACCCTGATTTGAACAATCTGCGTTATCTTTGTGAACAGTTTTCCCCGATTCTGTTTCAATTTTGTGTCAAGCGTTCAAAAGCGGCAAAAAAGCGCCCCTTTCGGGGCGCAAATCAAAGAATGGATCGATTATTTTTTTACTTTTCATAGAGTTCAGCACAGTACAGTATCCTGCAGCTTTGCGGATCCATGATCGTCAATTTGACTTTTGCTGTGCCCGAAATGAATTACCTCCGGAAGGCATTTGGCTTGTTAACTTCAAGCGTGACATTCTGCAGAATCAGCCCAAGCATTTCACCATTTTCATCGTAAGAAATAATAGCCAATTCTCCGTTGACTGCTATGTCCGAGAGATTATTCAGTTCAAGCGATACCTCATGGTTTTCCGAAAAGGTCATGTCATAATTGACATTGAATTCACCTTTTGCCGATTCTTGTTCGGATTCAATAAAATCTCAACGCCATTTACCTTCAGGTCTTTAGCAGTAGCTGCTTCAAGTTCAAGCATATCATTTTTTACACCCATCAACACAGCATTTCCATCGGCGACACCTCTATATTCCACCTTCTGATAACGATCCTTTTCGGAGATGCGGCGAATGCTGTACTTGCCGCGTGCATCTTCATTGCTCCGGACTTCATTCGTATTGTCCTCATCGTTGATGCAAACAGTCACAGAACCGGATTCTACGGCAACAGTTGCCCTGCGATATATATGCACAAGGTCATGCCGATCACCGCACCGTCTGCGTCATAGGAAACGATCGCCATTTCTCCGCAACGAATCCACCGCCCGTAGGACGGTGGATTCGTTTCCTTAATTTGTTTCTTTTTCAAACTCAACACCAACTGTTGATATTGAGTCGCCGCAAGCTCTGCTTCACTTTATTTCGGAATTGGGTTTGACAATCCGGAATTCGGCATCAGTAAGTATGCCGAGTTTATTCACTGTCGCAAACCTCAATTCACCTTGCGCTCCGCTTGAGATCTTCTCAAAGCTGTACTCCTTATTCATGTAGATAAAGCTTGCATTATCATTGTTCGGAATGATCGTGATCTGTTCCACATCTGACGGTATCTCATACATGACATATTCTTTACCGTTGATATAACCAATCATTACGTAATAATCATATCCCGGTACGGTCACCGCACCTTTCGGCGCATACAGCGCATGCGTACTGTCAAACTCTTCAGCAAGACTATAGTACGTGGCGCAGTCGTGAATTGCTATACTGAAAACAGCTGTGTCAAAGGTCGATCTCGGGGTTTCCTGTACTCTTCCGGAAGAATCTAAGTAGAAATAGCATTCTACCGTCGGGAAGTTATTGTCATAGACATAGATCCTATCCTGTCCATTCACTTTCTCATACCGAAGGAAATTGACAGCATGGCCTCCGTTGTCTGCGAAGATACTAACTATAATTTTGCCAGTCTGGTCGTAATTATGATTTTTGACGTAATTAACAACACTGTTCCAATCGGAAACCGTATCAATATAATCGTAAACCCAATAATTACCGCCGGCAACAACCGAATTTACAGCCGCAGAACCTTGTATAGCCTGATAATGACAGATCGGACGCCTTACAGTTGACGTATTACTGAAACTATACAAAGGCGTATATGCATTCCCTCCTATTACGCTGATGTCCAACAGTCCAAGATAATAGAATGAACTTGTCATGGACATTCCGAAACAATGACCGTACTCCGAATCACTATCAGTATAATTTTCAAACGAGTATGTCTCATCTCCCAAGTTGTACGGGTCATTTACCTCATTTACCGTCAGCGTGACAATGTTCGAATTGACGGAATCGCCGGAAGCGTTGCTTACCTCACAGTAGAATTGGTATCCGTTTTGATAGCTCTGTGCCGAGAAGCTGTATGTCGCCGTTTTTCCGGAGGACGACGTGGCAGGTGTCCAGCTGCTCGATCCGGACGACTTATAATACCACTGATACCTCGTTGCGTTTACGGCGACTACACGGAACGTGACCGTATCGCCGGCGTAGACTGTCTGATTTGTCGGCTGTGTGGTAATGCTGGGCCAAGGCTCATATACCGTCAGTGTAGCAACATCAGACGTAACGCTTGCGGTCCCGTTTTTAACGATACAGCGATACTGGTAGCCGTTGTGACGCGATGCAACCTCAAAGCTGTATGTATCGGTTTTGCCGCTTGCGCTCGAGACATTCGTCCAGGATCCCGATGCGGAAGTCCTGTATTGCCACTGATAGCTTTCCGCATTGATGGCATAGATACAGAACACAGCATATTCGCCCGGCGATACATACTGATCCTCCGGCTGTTCAATGATCTCCGGCGCGATGTACAGGATCGTCAGCGTGACTTCTCCCGACTTCGTGTTCCCCGAAGGATTTGCAGCTACACAGTAGTACTTGTATCCGTTGTGTCTTTCTTCCGCGGTGAAGCTGTACGTTGCCTGTTTGCCTGCGGAAGAGGATACCGCCTTCCATTCGCTTGAACCCGCGGCAAGATAGTACCACTGATAGCTTGTCGCATTCTTTGCTACGATGCTGAACGTGACGGTATCGCCTGCATATACACTCTGGTTCGTCGGCTCTGTGGTGATCGTAGGCTTCGGAATGACCGTCAGCGTTGCCGCAGACGACGTCACGGAACCGGCGCCGTTGCTTACGATACAGCGGAACCTACAGCGGTTGACGTCGTAGTCATTATCCATCACGAAGCTATACTGAGCATTCGTTGCAGACGGGATATCGATCCAAGCCGGATTGTCTTCTTTGGGATCGTAGAACTGCCACTGATAACTCTCCGCGTTCGTTGCCTCAACTCGGAATATGACCTGTTCACCCAGATATACCGACTGATTCACGGGCTGCGCAGTGATCGTCGGCTTCGGAATGACCGTCAATGTTGCCACATTAGAGGTCTTTGTGCCTGCCAGATTTGTAACATCGCAGCAATACTTGTAGCCGTTGTGCCGCGCTTCTGTCACAAGTGTATATGTAGCAGCTCTGCCATTGGTGGTTACCTTGCGCCATTCCTCCGCTCCCGGCGCCAGATACCACCATTGATAGCTTTCGGCGTTGCCGGAAACGACGATGAATGTAACTTTCTCACCGGCATAAACCGTCTGGCTTTGCGGATGCGTACTGATCGTCGGTTCGGAAACAACGGTCAACAGCGCTTCGTTCGAAGTGACCGTGCCTGCTGGGTTCTTGACCTCGCAGCGATACCGATAGCCGTTATGCCGCGCCGCGGTCGTAAAGCTGTAGGTATCAGATCTCCCGTTTGTTGTAACCTTTGTCCATTCTCCAGCTCCCGGTGCCAGATAGTACCACTGATACGTAACAGCATCGGTTGCTTCGACCCTGAATTCAGCGACTTGACCGGCGATCACCGTCAGATCTGCGGGATGCCTCGTGATGACCGGCGCCGGAACAATCGTCAGTGTGACCGCTTGCGATGTAACGCTGCCAGCCGGATTGCTCACGATGCAGCGGAACTTATATCCGTTCTGCCATCTTGCCGTGAAGCTGTAAGTAGCTTCTCGACTGCTGTCGGAGGTCAAATCCGTCCATGACGTTTCACCGGGCTTCTGGAATTGCCACTGATATTGCGTTGCATTTGTTGCCGTTACGCTGAACATCGCTGTACCAACGAAATAGACCGTACAATCCGACGGTTGTTTTGTGATCGTCGGCTTCGGAATAACGGTCAGCGTTGCCGTGTTCGACGTGACTTTACCGCTGTCGTTGGTAATCTCGCAGCGATACTTATAGCCGTTGTGTCGCTCTGCCGTCGTAAAGGTATACGTTGCAGCCCTGCCATTGGTGGTTACCTTTACCCATTCCTCCACCCCGGGCGCCAGGTACCACCACTGATACGTCTTCGCGTTGGTTGCTTCTACTGTGAACGACGCCGTTTGCCCCGCATATACCGATATACTTGCAGGCTGTTTTGTGATCGTCGGCTTCGGAATAACGGTCAGCGTAGCCTCGTCTGAATCAATACTTCCGACCGCATTGGTTATCTTGCAGCGATATATGTAGCCGTCATGACGCGCTTCCGCTTTAAAGCTGTAGATGTCTGTTTTACCTGCGCTCGATGTAACAGGTTTCCATTCATCCGTTCCCGGAGCTTTGTAGTACCACTGATAACTTTCTGCATTTGGCGATGCCACTTTGAATGTCGCGATCTTTCCGATGGCAACCGTTTGATCCGAAGGCTGCTGGGTAATTTCAGGCATCGTAATGACAGTCAGCGTTGCTGTACTCGACATTGTCGTTCCGACACCATTGCTTGCTTCGCAGCGATACTTGTATCCGTTATGACGTGCTTTCGTATTAACGGTATATGTCGCAGCTCTGCCATTGGTGGTTACCTTTACCCAGTCCTCCGCTCCCGGCTTCAGATAATACCACTGGTATTGTGTCGTTTGCGTTGCGACTACGGTAAACGTTACTGTATTGCCGACTACGACCGTTTGGTCCTCGGGCTGCTTCGTGAATTTAGGAGCCGTTATGACCGTCAATGTTACAGTGCTCGACATCGTCGCTCCGATGCTGTTGCTTGCTTCGCAGCGATACTGATACCCGTCATGCCGTGCTGCCGTCGTAAAGGTATACGTTGCAGCTGTACCATTTTGGGAAACCTTTGCCCAGTCTTCCGCTCCCGGCGCCAGATAGTACCACTGATACTGCGTCGCATGCTTTGCTACGACTGTAAATGTCGCTGTCTCGCCGACATTCACTGTCTTATTCTCTGGTTGTTTCGTGAATTTCGGAGCTGTTATGACCGTCAATGTTACAGTGCTTGACATCGTCGCTCCGATATTGTTGCTTGCTTCGCAGCGATATTGGAAACCGTCATGACGCGCTTCCGTATTAACGGTATATGTCGCAGCTCTGCCATTGGTGGTTACCTTTACCCAGTCTTCCGCTCCCGGCGCCAGATAGTACCATTGATATTTTGTCGCATGCTTTGCAACGACCGTAAATGTCGCTGTCTCGCCGACATTCACTGTCTTATTCTCTGGTTGTTTCGTGAATTTCGGAGCTGTTATGACCGTCAATGTTACAGTGCTCGACATCGTCGCTCCGATGCTGTTGCTTGCTTCGCAGCGATACTGATACCCGTCATGCCGTTCTGCCGTCGTAAAGGTATACGTTGCATCTGTACCATTTCGGGAAACCTTTGCCCAGTCTTCCGCTCCCGGCGCCAGATAGTACCACTGATATTTTGTCGCATGCTTTACTACGACTGTAAATGTCGCCGTCTCACCGACATTGACCGTTTGACTCTCCGGTTGTGTCGTGAATTTCGGAGCCGTAATGACCGTCAGTGTTACGGTATCCGACGTAACACTTTCGTTATCGTTGCTGACGACGCAGCGATATTGATACCCATCATGCCGTGCTGCCGTTGAGAAGCTGTAGGTATCCAATTTCCCACCTGTCGATGTAACAGGTTTCCATTCATCCGTTCCGGTCGCTAAATAGTACCACTGATACTGTTTAGCGTACATTGCCGTGACAGTAAACGTCACCAAATCGCCTGCATTAACGGTTTGATCTGTTGGCTGCGCCGTGATCGTCGGCGCTGTTATGACCGTCAGAACAACTTCGTTTGAAATCACTGCACCGAGTGAATTGCTGACTTCGCAACGGTATTTATATCCGTTATGACGTGCAGCCGTTGTAAAACTATACTGCGCAGTTTTTCCGCTCGCTGCGGTAACGACTGACCATGTGTCCGCTCCGGGTGCAAGATACTGCCATTCATATTTTGTTGCATTGGCTGCTTCGATCGTAAACGTTACCGTTTCGCCTACATTCACGGTTTGATCTGTCGGCTGCGCAACAATCGAAACCGGCAACAATACCGTAAGCGTCACTGCTTTTGATGTTACGCTTCCGGCGTTGTTGCTGACTTCGCAGCGATACTGATATCCGTTATGACGGGCCGCTGCCGTTAAACTGTACGAAGCTGTCTTGCCGCTCGAAGCGCTGACCGCCGTCCACGTTTCCGACCCCGGTGCCAAGTAATACCACTGATACTTCGTAGCGTTGCTTGCAACCACCGAAAACTCTGCGACTTCGCCCGGAAGCACAGTCTTGTTGACCGGCTGCGTCGTAATCCTCGGCGCAGAGGTATATGCATTGACGGTAATCTCAATGGATTGCGTGAGTTCACTGCCGTCCTGTGTCACAGCGTAGACCGTAACCGTGCCCTCCGACAATCCTGTGAACACACCGTCTTCATCAATGATGCCTTCGCCGGTTCCCGCCTCACAGCTCCACGCAACATCGACATCCTCCGTTTCGTCCGTCGTAAGCGTTGCGCTCAACTGAAGTTCTTCATCGATCGAGACGCTTGTTTGCGGTGCGGTGATCGTCAATTCCGCATGCTTTTCCGGTTCGACGGGTGTTTCCGGCTTCGATTCCGTTTCAAAGACATACTCGATCGATGCGCCGAAGGATTTGTCGCCCGTCTCTGCTTCGAGAACGCCGCTTTCGGAGATCATGATCTCCTGTGCATCGGATACATCACATTCAATCCAATCGATCTCCTTTTCGTTCGCATCCGACGGGAACAAACGATACCGGATCACAGTATCTTTCGCGTCTTCACCGTTTACGCTGAAGACCACCTTCTGTTGTTTTTTATCAACGGTCTCGCTTCGCAGATCCACCGCGCCGATCACAACCGTGAGCGTTCGGAATTCGCCTCTGGCGATCGTATGATCCGGATCGGCAGAGACCCTGCGATCGATCCATTGCGCATCGACGCCTTCAACGGACGTCGTTTTCTCTGCGCCATCCCACGAGAAGACCGCGTCGGTCGATTGATGATACTTTCCCTTTACACAGAGCGATCCCGTTTTTGTAAGAAGGATTCGATTGTGATTCGTCAGTACAGCACCTTTTGATACCAGAAGTCTCCCGCCTTCGATTGCAAGAACGCCTTCAATCGTCAGAGACGCATCTTTTTCCAGAACGAGTTCTCCGCTGCGCAGAACAACCGTCTGCTCTGCAGGTAAAACCAGATCACCGTTCAGTTTGATCGTCTCATCGGAATCGACGATCCCTGCGGAAAGGATCTTTTCCCAATCCGATTCGTTTGCAGGCTCCTCAATATCCGCTTCCGGATCTTCCGTCGGTTCCTCAACCGGTTCCTCCGGTTCTTCCGTCGGTTCCTCTACCGGTTCCTCCGGTTCTTCCGTCGGATCCTCGGCGACGTCTGTGGGATCATCCGTTTCATCGGAAGTACCGATTTCTTCCTCTTCCGGATTTTCCGTAGATTCTTCTGTCCGCAATTCGTACGTGACGGAAGTGTTTGTTTCCGGCTCAACCGTTTCCGCAACAGCCGGGAACAACAGACAAAGCTGAAGGATTACCAAAATAATGCTCAGAATCTTCTTCATTCATCAGTCCTCCGTTCTTATGTTACAAATTTGTAACAATTATATTTTATACATAACAAAGGACAATGTCAATGCAAATCGCGTTTTATTCTTTATAAAAAAACACATTATAAGTATTCAACACCTTATAACGTGTTTTTTATCATTCTTTTGTTCAGAACAAACGCAGGGCATGACCCGTCTTTTTGGGCAGGCGTAGATGACGGGCCGACAGATCTTCGCACGAACGCATTTACGTGTGAGCGGAAATCCGAGTGTGATCATGGTACGCGCGGGAAGCGCGTACCATGTGTCGCGCTGAATCCGTATCAAAGTCGCATTGCAGTTCAAAGGTTTTCGTTTTTCAAGGCGTCGATCGGATTGTCCTTTTTAAGCCTGTTCCGCGCGTAGAGCATGGTTGCGAATACAACGAGGAACACCGAGCCGACAGCGATCGCGATGCTGTGCCACGGCACGTAGAAGCCGCGTTGAAGCTCCTGCGCGACGATCCGGTGGATCAGGAACGTGACGCCGATCGAGACCGGAAGACCCAGAAGCAGCGCGCGCAGTCCGTAGATCACGCACTCGTAGCTCAACATCTTCCGCATGCCCTTTTCCGTCATGCCGATCGATTTCAGCATTGCGAACCCCCTGCGCCGCAGCATGATGTTC
>JAEEGL011762200.1_pt1 | contig 17356 bp, 8 predicted proteins | sample 9134231 | NCBI WGS metagenome assembly JAEEGL01 (sample SAMN16246548, study PRJNA631951) | gut metagenome | biome: gut microbiome; feature: rumen; material: fiber-attached | host: Bos | place: Iran: Karaj | collected 2018-10
ACTGCATTAATGAATTTCAGCAAATTAAAGGCTGCGTCGTGCGAAGAAAGTCGTGTACTATCTATTATTCGAGATTATCTTCTTCCTCGGCTGATGTCAGGGAACGTTATTTTTAATTGTTAAATTCTCATTTATGGAAGTGTGGATTCAATATAAAGCAATGGATTTTTGTGCAGGTGTAACGGATGGTACACATGATAGTCCGAAGCCGAAAGAGAAAGGTAACTATCTTATTACCTCAAAACATCTGCAGAATAATTCTATCAATTTCTCATCTGCATATCGAATCTCAGAGGAAGACTACAAAAAGATTATTCTAAGGAGTCGAGTAGATCAACACGATATCTTATTCAGCATGATTGGTACGGTTGGGAACACTGTAAGAGTAACGACTCCTATTGTTGATTTTGCCGTAAAGAATATGGCTATTTTCAAAATGGGAGGTGACGAGCTTAAAAGCAAATGGCTCTTTTATTGGCTTCAATCGGATATCGCAAGAGAGTATATTTCGGGCCGTTTAGCAGGCTCTACTCAGTCATACTTAACACTAGATTCTCTCAGAAACTTCCCTGTTAAGGCTCCTGGAGTAAAGACTATGACAAAGATTGTCGAACTGTTATCTAGCATTGATGACAAAATTGAACTAAACAATCGCATAAATCATAATTTAGCAGCATAGAGAAAAACGGCCATACAACTATAAAATTGATAAACAAGACTTTACTATATGTTTGGTTTAACGGAAGAACAATACGAGAACGCGCTGCTTGAGCTACTCGACAACCTGGGCTACGACCACGTTTACGGCCCTGAGATAGAGCGCGACTACCGTGTCCCGTTCTATGAAGCGCAGCTCGCCCATAGCTTGATGCTGGTGAACCCCACCAAACCAGCGGCAGCCATTGATGAGGCCATCCGAAAGGTACGCGACATCGACTCTGGCACCCTGGTCCAGAAGAATCAACAATTCATGGACTATCTCCAAAACGGCGTTGAGGTGAGCTATATGCATAAGGGTGAGGCGTTTAACGACATTGTGTACCTCATTGACTTTGTGCATCCAGACCGGAATACCTTCCAGGCCATCAACCAGTGGACCTACGTGGAGAAATCCGAAAAGCGGGCAGACATCATGATCTTCGTGAATGGCTTGCCGCTGGTCCTTATGGAGCTTAAATCGCCTTCCCGGGAGGAAACTGATGCATCCGCAGCATACCGTCAGATCCGTAACTACATTCAAGAAATCCCTTCCTTGTTCATCTACAACGTCTTTTGCGTGATGAGTGATATGGCGATCTCGAAAGCCGGCACCATTACAAGCAAGGAGGACCGCTTTATGGAGTGGAAAACTAAAGACGGGATGGAAGAAACCAAGGATTGTATCGACTATGACACCTTTTTCGTGGGGATGTTTAAGCGTGACCGATTCCTGGATCTCATCAAGAACTTCACCTGTTTCAGCGTGGATGAGGCGGGATCTGCGAAAATTCTCGCTGGCTACCATCAGTATTTTGCCGTAAAGAAGGCCGTGGACCGCACTATTAAGGCCACCAACGGAGATGGTAAGATTGGCGTTTTCTGGCACACCCAAGGCAGTGGTAAGTCATTATCAATGGTTTTCTATGCCCATCTGATTCAGACTGTCCTTAATAAGCCCACAATTGTTGTCATTACAGACCGTAATGATCTTGATGACCAACTTTATACCCAGTTCTCAAAGTGCCAGAGTTTCCTTCGTCAGAAACCCGTCCAAGCCTCAAGCCGGGAGAATCTCCGCGAACTGCTAGTAGGACGCGAGGCGAATGGCATTATCTTCACCACGATGCAGAAGTTCGAGGAATCGAACGAGCCTCTCTCGGAGCGCAGGAATATCGTTGTGATGGCAGATGAGGCGCACCGTGGCCATTATGGTTTCGAAGAAAAGATTGACGCCCAGGGTCGCATCAGTGTGGGTACTGCGCGCATTATTCACGATTCGTTGCCCAATGCCTCATTCATAGGCTTCACCGGCACGCCCATCTCTCAAAAAGATCGCGATACACAGGTAGTCTTCGGTGATTACATCGATATCTACGACATGACGCAGTCCGTTAAGGATGGCGCAACTTGCCCTGTCTTCTACGAATCCCGCGTGGTCAATCTCAAGTTGGATGAAGAGACCATCCGAAAGATTGATGCTGAGTATGAGAAGCTGTCCGATGAAGGCGCTACACCTCAACAGATTGAGGAAAGCATGCATGAGATGTCTCATCTGGAAGAGATCCTTGGCGCCCCCGAAACCATAGACTCACTGGTACAGGATATCCTCAAGCACTACGAAGAGAACCGCCAGTACGAGCTTTCCGGAAAGGCTATGATTGTGGCTTTCTCTCGTCCTATTGCCATCCGCATTTACAAGCGCATCCTGGAACTCCGCCCCAACTGGACCGAGAAGGTGAAGGTTGTGATGACCGGATCCAATAATGATCCGGAGGAATGGCACGGCATCGTGGGTAATAAGCAGTATAAGAAGGAGCTGGCCAAGAAGTTCAAGGACGACAACGACCCGATGAAAATTGCCATCGTGGTGGATATGTGGCTCACAGGATTTGATGTGCCTTCGTTGGCGACTATGTACGTGTACAAGCCCATGTCCGGTCACAATCTGATGCAGGCCATCGCCCGTGTTAACCGCGTGTTCTCCGGCAAGGCAGGCGGTCTGGTAGTGGACTACATCGGTATCGCTAAGGCTCTCAAAGAGGCCATGCGAGACTACACCAAGCAGGACCAGGATAATTACGGCAATCCGGACATCAAGGAAACCGCCCTGGTCAAGTTCAAGGAGAAGTTGGAAGTCTGTCGAGACTTCTTCTACGGCTTCAACTACGCCAAATTCCACGATGGCACCGACGCGGATCGTGCTGAAATCATCAAGGGCGCCGTCAACTTTATGCTGGCTCCGTCGATGGAGGAACAGTGTACTTCCTTCCTGAAAGAGGCCCTTCTGCTGAAGAATGCCGTCAGCCTCTGCCGGAGCCTCCTGGACGAAGAACAGCGCTACGAATCAGCTTTCTTTGAGACAGTTCGCACAGCCATCAACCGCATCAAAAACATCAAGACTAAGGTCTCCAAGCGGGAAATCAACGAGCGCATTGGTGAACTGCTTAAGCAGAGTATCAAGAGTGAAGGTGTCATAAACCTGTTCTCGGATGTCAAGGCCGAATTCTCACTCTTTGACCCTGCCTTCCTGGAGGAAATCTCCAAGATGAAGGAGAAGCACATCGCTATTGAACTCCTGAAGAAACTGCTCAAGGAACGTGTTCACCTTTATCAGCGAACCAACCTGGTTCAGGCTCAGAAGTTCTCGGACCTCATCAATATGGCCCTCTCCAATTACCTGAAAGGACTTCTCACCAATGAGGAAGTCATCAAGGAACTGCTGGAACTTGCCAAGGAGATTGCCCAGAACGAGCAGGCCGCAGACAGCCTTGGTCTCAACTCCGAGGAAAAAGCATTCTATGACGCATTGACTCGTCCCCAGGCGGTCAAGGACTTTTACACCAACGAGCAGTTGGTTAATATGACTAAGGAACTTACTGAGGAGTTGCGGAAGAACCGAACCATCGACTGGCAGAAGAAGGAATCCGCACGTGCGGGTATGCGGTCCAAAGTAAAGCGCCTTCTGAAAAAGTACCATTATCCACCGGAAGAGGAGCAGTCCGCTCTTGAAACAGTCATCCACCAGTGTGAGCAGTGGGCTGATGTGGATTCTAGCGAATACGACTATGATGTTGCGTAGTAGAGTGTTTTTTTAGTTTTAAGTCAAAAGCCTATAATCTTTGTTAAAGAAAAACTGAAATAGACTTTAAATGATTGGCACTGATTTAATCAATTAATCAAATGAGTGATAGTAATAAATATCGGTTCAAGGACCTCAACGTAGAGGAGTGTTTTAATGATTTTTATGTTGTCCCTGATTATCAGAGAGAATATGTTTGGAGAGCAGAGTATGAGGTTGCCCAACTCCTTATTGATCTATACGATGAGTTCTCGACGGATAAGAGTAAGGAGTATTTTATCGGTACTACTGTAGTATTTGACAACAATGGAGTAAAAGAGTTGATTGATGGTCAGCAGAGGACGACGACCCTTTTCTTGATGTTGTGTGCTTTTCGCAATTTATATGCGTTGCATGGTTTGTCAACAAAAGTTGCAGATCAGCTTTTACAGAATGTCCGGTTTAATGATAAAGGAGATGAAATCTCCCAGTTACATCTTATTCTCCAGTACTCCGATAGTGAATGTATCTTGCAGCAAATCGTTGACAAGGATGAGAACAAGTCATTGTCCTCTGAGAGTGCAAAGAGGATTAATGACGCCTACGAAAGTATTTACAAGTTCATATCAAGCAACACAGAAAAAGATGTCGACGAACTGAAGTCTTTCTTTATGTATTTCCTGAGGAAATTGAAGTTTATACAGATTTTGACGCCAGATATCAATGATGCTTTGAAAATATTTGAGACCATCAATGATCGTGGAGTTGGCCTTAATCCAATGGATCTTTTGAAAAATCTCATTTTTCAACAAGTAGAACGTAGCAAATTTGATAAACTGAAGGATAGATGGAAAGAATTGGTTACTATTCTTGAAGCTTCACAAGAACGGCCATTAAGATTCCTTCGTTACTATATTGTTTCAAATTATCCCAGTCTTGATAATTCATCCAATCCTCTTAATAAGGGGGAGAATGTTGTTCGGGAGGATGAGATATATAAGTGGTTCACTCGACCTTCAAATGTCCATCTCTACTCGACGGATCCTTACATGTTCGTTGAAAACCTTATCGAGAATGCCCGGTGTTACGTTAATTTCTCCCACGGTAAAGATAAGAATGGTAATGTAAATACATATCTTGATAACATTACTAAACTTGGAGGAAATGCTTTTCGTCAGCACCTTATCCTTCTCTTAACCGCGAGATGTTTTTCCGCTGAAATGTTTAATTATCTCTGCAAGAGTATTGAAACTTATTTGTTTTATTTTCTTTTTACGAAAGAACAGGCTAAAATATATGAGAAGCAGTTTGGGAAATGGAACTTGTCTCTTTCGAAAGTGCAGACGATAGATGAATTAAAAGCCTGGGTTACAGATTATATCAAACCGGAAATAGATAAGAAAGAAACGGAGTATAAACTACGTTTCTTAAACTTCCGTCAGGACGATCTTCAAGTATATAGGGTGCGCTATATCTTGGCTAAGATTGCCCAGTTTGTGGATAATGCAAGAATAGGCGTTGAATCTCCTACTTTTCTGTCGAATTATATCCGTGCTGGTGTAGAAATAGAGCATATCCTACCGTGGACTGCACTTCCTGGCATGAAAGAAGCAATTGATGGGTACGACAGTCTTAAGATGCTCCTCGGAAACCTTACTCTTATTGAGAAGTCAATGAATAGTGCAGTCGGCAATAAATCCTTTGAAGAAAAGGTCATCGAATACGCGAAGTCTCCGTTCTATATTACGCGGAGTATTGCCAATCTTGACATAGTCGGAGACAATACTGCAATTAATAGAATCAATAAATACCTTCGATCATATGAGTGTTGGGACGAGAGGACGATTCGTGACCGACAAGAGCTGCTATATACTCTCTCTCTTGAGATATGGAACCTCAAATAAAATTATACTTAGCGTGCGTTAACTGTGCTTCTGGTGGTACGTGGCACTAATCCCAGTCGCTTAGCCCATGGTCGTATTTATAGTGATGCTCTGGAGTATTTCGGGCATTTCTTATTTGCTCCTTATATGTCAATAGCATCTGATCAAACGGCTGGAGTTTGATCGCCAGGTCTTCGTCATCCACCTGATGTGAGAGACCATAGGCGTTTGAAAGGATGTGGTTCAACCCAACGAGGCTTTTCTGACGGAATGAAATGGGAAGTATATCTGAGATCCGGCGCAATGTTTGAAAATAAATGTATGGGACGCATAGCCTTTTGTCTGAAGAACCGCCGCCGTTGTAGATCAGCATGTTGCCATACAAGTTATCCTCCATGTAACTTAATGGCTGTTCTGTTTCTGCAAAGTCAATAATAAGTTCTCGTTTTAACTTGTTTAATGTGTCTTTGATTGTCTCTTTATACTTGGCTAGATTTTGAGGGTTCTCCCGAATGAAGTTAAGTCCCAATGGAATAGACTTGAACCAGTAGATGATCGGCCTCATTTCGTTAACAGCAAAGAACGATATGTCAGTAGTGCCACCCCCGATGTCCATCATAAGATGTAGTTTACCTTCAGTAAGTTTCCCTGCTGTTACAATGGAAGTCAAACAAGCAGAGGCTTCAGGTAGAATAATAATGCCGTACTGTTCTTTGTCTTCTTCTGAGAATACTGGAAGTGATAATAGGGGAATCAAATCCTCATAGGTGCTACTCAAATACTTCTCATAATCATTTTTAAAAACATCTTCCACAAGATGAATAGCGCAGAGAAGGATTTGGGTAGCAAGCCGTCTCTGAGTTCGATAGGTCTTTGGACTTGCTGGCACACCGAACTGAATGGAAAAGTCTTGGCCGTATAGTTTTTCTATGTGAAATAGGATATATGTGATGTAGAGAATGGAGACTTGGGTAGCAGAAAGGAGATTTCTTGTTTCTTGGCCATTAAACGTGAGATACTTGAAATTTAAATACTTCTGTTCTTTTAACTCGTTTGCCTCTGCAAGTTCCCTATCATAATTTAATTGGGCATATTCGTTTTGCAAATCTATATCTGCACAGGTTTTTTCATATTCCTTTTGTATGCGTGCACATTCCGAACTCCATTCCTTGAGTTGACTATTATATTCCTTCTCAAGTTGCTTTGTTTTCATGTCAATGACTTGATTGATGTTTTCTTCCGTCATTGGAATACCTTTTTTCTTCCCACCAATCTTCGTCTTCCTTTGATGATTCACTTCGCAGATAAGTCGGATGGCCATTTTCCTGGTGAAAGGGGCTGGTGGCTGGGGACGATCCTTTAAAACAGGCTCCGCAGGTTTCTTTAAAATAGGAGGTCTTTCAACTGAAGCCAAAGCAGGGTTGGAAGATTTCAGACAGAGTCTTTGATCTGCCCACCCATAAGAAAGTGTATGGTCTTTGTTAATCTGCACAAATGAGGGGAATAGGCAACTCTCAGTATTCGTCGTCTCATCATGAAAAAACAAAAAGTCATAGATGACGTTACGCGGGTCATCATTGTTCGCAATGCAGACTTTTGTCTGATGCGTCCCAAAATCAAAACCGACGACAGTAGCCATATCTTAACCGATTTGAATGTAAGTAAGGGAGAAGAGGTCGTTAGAAACGCTTTCAATTCCCATCTGGGCAATTTTTGATAATTCAGAGTCCATCTCAATCTCTTGTGTTTTTAAATTGCTTTCCCATAACTTAATAAGCGCCTGCGATTCTTTCATCTCTTTTTCATTGAGGTTCCAATAGATCATATAATCCCGTCTTCGTTGTATAGTATCTTTGAGACGACTAATCCGTGTTTCAAATAGTTCCTTTGTCCGTTGCATTTGTAATTGCTTATCAGTCTCTATCCGAATGAATTCTTCATCCCTTCTTTCCGTGGAGATACGGTCAATCTCGGATAGAAACTCACCGCGTAAGACTTCTATTTGGTCAGGCGATACGTTAACCTCTGAGACTGGTAAGAATTCCCCTTTAATCTGAGCCAGACCTTGGATTTTATTCACAATGAGGGGATTATCAACAACAGCCTCGTTATCGATGTCAAATAGTATAGGGACAAGGGACTCAGTGGAGATAATAACGCCGTAAATGTTCTTCTTGAGCGTAAGTTGATAAACTGCTAGGTAAAAACGGCCGGTGAGATATTCTGTGTCATTTGCTGGTAGGTGAATGCAGAATGTAGAATAGGTCTTGTCATATGCCTTTCTAAAGAAAGACGCGGCTGCCATCACAAATGGATTGTATATGTTGAAATACTCAGTCGTTTTATGTTCGAAGGCATATTGCTGATTGAATGTCAGTTTGAACTCCGTTAGTCCTCTCACCTTATGTTGGTATTGACTAAACAGTAGACGTGCATCTTCATTAGATTCCGGCGGCATAAATTCTTCGAGAAAACTGGAAAGCAATTTGGGCGAACACTCCGGGATACTAAACTCGTAGAGATTCTTTTCAATCTCTTTCAGTGTACAGGTAGGTAGTCGTTTCTCGATAAGTTTCCTTATGATATTTTCGACTTCTTCTTCAGAAACATATGCATAATCGCTTATTATGCGCTCGATTTCAGATCTGAAGTAAGAGTCATTAGTTAGAGTATTACTTAACTCTTCTTCGACATGCTTTAAATTGAGTTTTTCGTTCTCAAAAGCTTGGTTAATTTGGATTACTTTCTGCTTACGCTGTTCCTCAGTGAGTTTTGTCGTGTAGAATTGCTTCTCTGTAACCTGGAATAGTTCTGAGAGATTCATCTTCTTTCCTTCAATCTCAATCTCTTGGTCCAAAATTGCTTCCAAATCTCCGATGGATTCTTTGAAGATGCCAATTCGGTCAAGAAGACGAATGTATATCTGCTCCTGAATCGACCCCTTGACAACGATGTTGTAGATGTTAACGACCTCGCTTTCCTGACCGAAACGATCAACACGGCCGATCCTCTGCTCAACAACCATTGGATTCCAAGGCAGATCATAGTTTACAATCGTATTACAAAACTGCATATCGAGACCTTCACTGCCAACCTCGGAAGATAGTAGGACGGATATTTCCGGATCTGTCTGGAATGATTCAATAATGGACTCCCTGCCTTGTATGTCGCCATGAATAATGGCACATTTATACCCGGCCGCTGTCAGACGGATATTCAAATACTTAAGTGTATTCTTGAAAACTGCAAAGACAATAAGTTTTCCATTACCTTCCCGCTTGACCGTGTCGATTATGGAGATTAGTTCATCCACTTTCGCGTCCGGATAATCTTTATATGCATCAATGCCTTGGTCCAAGTCATCTTTCGAGTTCTTCATAGCATATACGCTACTAGCAACCATTCGTTTTCTTTGGACTAGACCAAGATTGGCTCCTGGGAGGAAAGATTCATCGCCGAAATCTGTCACATAAGTATTATTCTCAATATAGTCCTCGATGACCTCGTCAAAGAATATCTGCTCGTCCGGATAGAGTTTAATCACGCACTTGTGAGGGTATCTCTTTGGTTGAGTCCAGTCGGTCGTAACATCAACTTTCCTCGTGCGCGAAAATAGCGTGTTAATGGGACTCATCCTGGAAAGATTAAATTGCAATTCTGCTCGAAGTTGCAAGCTATCTTCTTTCTCTAAACCGTCTTTAATTATTTTTTTGTAAAGAGGCGTTCCGCCAAAGATCTCGTCAACCGTCCGCACCGCCTGCTGAATATATTCATCATTAATAGTATAACCGCTTTGGATCCTTTCTTCTCGTAGATTCTGAATAATTGTGGGAATTGGGGTCTTCGAGTTTAAGGAAGCAAGTGCATGAATAAATGGCCGATTGTAATCTAAAGCAGACTTAAAGGTCTGATAGTTCGGGAAACGGTCTGGTTGTAAGAGCGAAAGCAAGTTAAACAGATTCTCCTCATCAATCATGATGGGAGTCGCAGTCAGCATTATCAACGCCCTGGCTTTGTCAAAAAGAATCCGTGCCCCCCGGTATGATTTCGTTTCCCGATTCCTTAGTCTATGAGCCTCGTCACAAACAATTAAGTCAAAACTTCGGTCATTTTTTTGTAGATAATCCAAGAGTGGATTCATCTGTTGCTCTTCGTGTCTTTTCTTATCAACGTAAGCAACCTTGGACCGTATTTTTTCGTAGTTAATGATCCCCTTAAGGTTGTGACCCCTTTCTGCAAAATCCTCTAATAAATCCGCGATACTGTCGTAAATCTTAAAAGAAAGCCCGAATTTATTTCGAAGTTCTTCGTGCCATTTTATCTGGAGGGACTTCGGGCAAACAATCAATGCATTATTGAGTTGACCTCTGGCCTTCATCTCTAAAAGAATGTGACCTGCTTCAATTGTCTTACCTAGACCGACTTCGTCTGCGACCAGAATCTTCCGGTTATCCGAATTAAGGAACTTTAGAAGTGGTTTGAATTGGTAAGCGCGAAAGATGGTCTTAGACGCTTTAAGTGAAGAGAGCGTGTTGTTGCTGGTGTCGAATATCTTGAAAGTCGTGTTTGCTAGGCAATAGTCGCTTTGGGTCCCATAAATGTTATTCTTACACCTCTCAAATGCGTCTTCAAGATTAATCTTTGGGGTTAGGTTTTTCTCTAAGTCTGATTTGATGGATCCGTCGGAATACATGACCATGTAGGATTGGCGTCCACGTGTTGCGGGAAGGACATTTACGATCACTCCGTCCAAACCACTTGACTCATTGTGGATTTGATCACCTTTCAAATACTTCGCCATAGATTCCTAAAGTAGTTGCCCTCCAAATATAGTGATTATAATAATCTTTCGCCTAACTTGCTGTTGCAAAATAGTTCATAGTTGTACACAGATGTCCATTCAACGGCAACCATTAAAGCATAAGCAACGAGCATGCTTGGATAAGTTATCGTCAACTATCAATGTCTAATGACTTTTATTGTTTCTCTTGTCCTACAAAATGGGAGAACCGACCCTGACTTTGTCCCAGAATACAAAACGAAACAGAGATGGAAAAGAAATACAACACCCCTAAAACCCAGGTTTACAACCTCGTTATCTTCGACATAAACGGCTCAATGTAGTCTGTTCGCAAGGAAGCCATCGACTACGGAGAAAACAAACTGGGCTTCGTTCCCTGTGGAGAGAACCACAACATCTCCAAGTTTCTGGACATGGGACTGGGAGATATCTATGAAGTCCGCATCACCCGGCTCACGCCTGATATCCATCCGGAGCAATAGATCGAGGTCATCGTTTACATCAAGAATCAGAACTGATTTGATCTGGCGAGATTGTATCAAGTAGAAACTGCGGTTTTATACCAGACCGTTAAGCGCAATCTAAAAAGGTTTTCGCCCGATTTTCTATTCCAACTTGATATTAAAGAATTTACAGACTTGAAGTCACAAATTGTGACCTCAAGTTGGGGCAGAACCAGGAAAGGTTTCCTCCGGATTTTATGTTTCAACTGACTAAAGAAGTCAGCATTAACCGGTCACAATATGTGACCGCATCGTGCAGAAATGTTTCTACACCACATCAGAGGAAAAACAATTATATTTGTTCGGCTTGGCCCTCCACTCCAGGGAGCCGAAACCTACATATTAACTTAAACTAATAACTATGAGCGACGAACTGATTCTAGTACAGAACCTCATCCATGAAATTCGAGGTAAAAAGGTGATGCTGGATTATGATCTGGCGAGACTGTATCGGGTAGAGACAAAGGCTTTAAAACAATCGGTGCGGAGGAATCTTGAAAGATTCCCTCCCGATTTTATGTTTACTTTATCCCAAGATGAATTTAACTCTTTGAAAATCAATATAAGGTCACAATTTGTGACCTTAGAAATCGGCCGAGGAAAGTACCCAAAGTATCCACCCTTTGCGTTTACACAAGAGGGTGTCGCAATGCTGTCTTCAATTCTACACAGCGATATCGCCATCGCCGCCAACATCGCCATCATGCGTGCCTTCGTTCAGGTGCGGGAGTATCTGGTCGCGACCTCGTCCCTGTCTGCCGAATTGAAGGAACTCCGGGCCCGCGTGGATCTGCTGCAACTCCAGCAGGAGGAAGACCTTGGCGCTTTGAATGACCTTTCGGAAGATGTCAGGCAAGATATCGACAGTCTTTACCTGGCAATCGGACAGCTTGCAGAAAAACTGGAAGAAAAGAAGAATGAACCCCGCCGACGCATTGGGTTCGAGCAAGCAAGCGGGAAAGATATACAATAGAGGATCCGTTTACCGACACCGCCCCTTGCCTCATCTTCTTTGGTGGACTATAAAATAAGAATTGATAGAAGAGAGTCGGATAATCCGAACGGGAGAGTGAATTATTGAGGGGATATCTATGAGGTCCGCCCTTACTTATCCTCAAAAGTATCGATCAACTCCACCCTCGTCCCAACTTCCTGCAAAAAGAAAGGCTGACGACGGTTTCTTTTTAAATAAGAAGACTGATCCGGGCAGAGAATGACAACCTTGCTTCGGGCACGGGTGATACCGAGGCTTAAAAGGCGTCGTCTTTCTTCCATCAGGTCAGGAACATATATCTCATCCCGACGAGGCCAATGCAGGTGGCTGACGTCCCACAGGTAGCAGATCTCTGCTTCCATAGCCTTCGCGTCCTGGATGGTCCCGATTCGGATGCAATGATCTTTCTTGTAACCGGTCTGTTTGGTCACGGTACGATTCTCTTCCACCAACTGGAAGAAGTGCTTTACGTCCCGTGCCTGACCGGCGAGATCTTGGAGTTCATCGTATTCGTTCTGATATCGTTCCTTGAATATGTAGGACTGCGGATCCTGGCTTTCTTCGAACCGCTTGCGAACCTCTGAGAACAGGGCCTTGGGATCCGCATCTGTGTCGGCGAACCGGACCAGCGGGGTCAGCAGCTGACGGATATGGGCACCTTCCCACCGTTTCTGCCGTATGGTCTCCGGACCAGGGCAGGGGATACCCCGCTTGGTCAAACTGATCCTTGGACCAAACAGGTCGCCAGACTCCCGGGCTATCAGCAGATGGTCCTCATAGCGGTAGCCATACTGGTTCACGTTCCGCTTGATATCCTCGGCAATGGCATCGTACAGATTGTACTTTTCCGGAGAGCAGAAAAGCAGCGGCATCTGACCCGCTTGCCGTGCCTGTGGGATATCGATACGATAATCCAGCGGCGACTTTTCCAGAATCCAGAGGGCGAGGTCCTGGTTCTCCTTCGTGTTCCTGAAATTACGGGTCAGCGTCCTTTCCTCCACATCAGGGATGATCTCGGGAAAACGTCGGATAGTGGTCCAGTCCGCCCCTTGGGAAGAGTGGACAGACTGCGTCTCATCACCGGCACAGAACAGGTCACAACAAGGAGCAAGGGATGACAGGATTTCACTCTGAAGGGCGTTGAGGTCCTGGGCCTCATCAATTAGGATATGCTCCGCCTCCGCCGAGACAAACTGAAGCACCTCCGGGGAGTTCTGTAGCGTTACGGCGATGATGTTCTGGACATCGATCTCATCGTATTGCTTGTTTGCGATCTTGAACTCGATATACTCTTCGAATCCCTTTTTGACCTCCGGAAAGAACTGCATCGCCATAGTGGCTCTTTCTTCGTTGCCATTCTTCCGGAAATAAACCCAGTAGATGGCATCTTCAAGCGATACGCGTGCAGTCAGGTAACGGGCATAGATCCGGGGAATGGCCCGCTCGAAAGGGATCATTCCGACATTGTCGATCCCCCGCGGGACAAACTGAACCACCTCTTCGCTGCTGGAGAGCGAAAAGCCCTCGATCCCGAATGCTCCGGGATAGCGGTCGAGCAGGTTCTGGCACCAGGACAGGAATGTCCATCCGGAAAGCGTACTCGCATTCTTGGACAAGTCTCTGGCTCGATTAATGATGGCGTTACATCCAGCCTGGGTGGGGGAGAGGATGAGGATCTTCTCAGGAGGAACGCCTGCATCCAGCAGGAAAGCCGCACGGGCGGCAAGAGCCGTTGTCTTTCCGGTCCCAGCCCATCCCCTTATCAAAAGGTGGCGTCCGGAATAGGTGGCGGCGCTCCGTTGCTCCTCGCTGAGATCCTCCCAGGTCATCGCAGCGGTAAGTTATGAACGTCCTCCTCCTTGATGAGGCTGAGGTCCTCTGCGGTTACACGGGGGATATAGGCGACACGGTTCGCCTGGTTCTGGATCACTTTCTCAAATATGTTGCGGATATAGCGTGCGTTTCCGAATTCCTTGTTCCTTCCTTCAGCGGCATGGCGGATGGTCTCCCTGACTTTCTCCACCGCCGCAGGATCCAACACATACTCATATTTCTTCAAGTTCAGCTCGAAGATCTGGAACAGCTCCTCCTCGTTGTAATCCTCAAACTTAATCGTCCTGCTGAACCGGGACCGGAGACCAGGGTTAGCCTGGATGAATTCCTCCATGTTGTCCGTGTATCCAGCCAGAATGACGACGAGCCGGTCCCGGTTGTCTTCCATCCGCTTCAACAGGGTGGAGATAGCCTCCAAACCATAATCGGACTTGTCGCCGGAGACGAGGGAATAGGCCTCGTCGATGAAAAGAACGCCATCCAGCGCGGAGTCGATAACCTTGTTGGTCTTTGCCGCCGTCTGTCCTATGTATTCAGCGACCAGTCCTGCCCGGTCCGTCTCGACAAATTTCGAAGTATTCAGGAGCCCGAGGAAATGATAGATCTTACCCAGGATGCGGGCAACGGTGGTCTTACCCGTGCCGGGATTGCCGGTGAATACGCAGTGGAGCGAAAGGGGAGTTGTCTTGAGCCCTTCCTGCTTACGTAACTGCATCACCCGGGCGAAATTCGCCAGCCCGTGGATTTCTTCCTTGACACCAGCCAGGCCAATCAGGGAGTCCAGCTCCTTCATCGCAGGGAGGTTGTCCAGCTCATTGAAGTTCGGATGAGGCTTGGAAGATTCAAAATACCGCCTGGTATTGGCGTCGTTCTTCTCCTGGATCTTTTTCGCGTCTTCAGGAGTCACCTTTATGAAAGGCTTACCCATGTCTGTCGGCACTTCGACAGAGCAGGCTAGAAGCTTTGCTAGATACTCGCTTTCTTCTTGGGTTACGGTCCCATCCGCCTTGGCAACGACCGACATGAAACGGTACAGCAATACATAGTAGCGCTGCGTCAGAGACTTGTCAGAACCCTCCAGGACGAGGGCCATCAAGGTCCCATTATCTACCCGGAAAAGCTGCCCTTCCAGGATACTGATCAATTCCTTGCTGGCGTCCTTGCCGATAGCCAGCAGGTACTGAAGACGGTCATAATCGTGGATGCCGTCTTTATCTTTGCCCTGCTCGAAGGTAAGCATGAAAAGACCAAGGCCTTCCAGCGTATCCATATCCGTGGAATAGCCCAGATCCTTGTAGCACTTGATCACATCGGACAGGAGCACGAACCTCAATCCGTGGTCCTCATTATACAGCCAAGGACAATGCTTCTTGACGTTGTCTACTATGATGGGATCAATCTGAAGACTGCGGTAAAACCCGGTCAGTTTCGTGACCGCATAGTCCAGCATCGAGAAGTATTCACGAGAGATTTCCATACTTCCGCAAGATACAAATTATGCGCAAATGTTGTTGCAGTGAAAAGAAAAAACAGAGCTAATATCTGTTTTTGTAAATATGCGGGTCGATTGACAGAAATATCTAAAGTGTCAATTTTTGGCACTCCATCCGCCTATCTTTGGCGGTGTGAGAACGTATTACTGCCGCACCCTTGAGGAGGCCCTTAAACGGGCCAAGAAAGCCGGTAAAGAGCCCGGATGTCACTATGGTGGGATCACCCTTCCAAGCGGCCGCAAAGGCTTCGCAATCTACCGTGAAGGGAAAGTAATCGAGAAATATACTGCCTGATCTCTCAGCGGATCATTACCCGGACCTTGAGCTTGTCGGTGCCGCGGGCTTCGTAGCGGTGCAGGTGGCCATTGCGGCTCCCGTATTCGAGGCCCGTGTCCACGATGGCGCCGTCGGTGGCGTAGCGGCAGAGGTCGCCTTTGAATCGGATTTCCAGGCTCTTCCCGCTGCAGTCTACGGCGGAATGGGTCTCCCCGTCAAAGACCAGCGCGGGGAGCGTCATGACCAGCGGCCCGTCTCCGGTGAGGACCATCGAGAGCCCGCGCCGGGACAGGCGGCATTTCCAGACGCTTTTCCCGTCGGTGAGGATCACCCGGCCCTTGCGCGCCTGCACGATCTCATACTTGTCCCACAGCGGAGCGACGGCCAGGCCGCCCTCCGGATTGGCGATGTCCAGCGCGTACGAGGGCTTGGGCGCCGCGGGGCAGGGGGAGGCGAGAGCCGCCACCGGGGATGCGCCCGCTTTCTGGATCCGGCCGATGCCGGCGGCGTCGTATTTCTTCTCGGGATTGATGTCGAACTCAACCGTATAGCCTCCGGCATTCATCAGGATGCGGTGGAAGTCCGGACCCGTCACGAAGGTGGATGCGCCCGGCCGCCTGCGGTCCGGAGCGATGCTGTCGTCCGCAAAACGGTAGGCCAGGTAGGCCCAGGACGCCATGGTGACCATGTATTTATCGAAGTAGGCATAGCGCTCGCATCCGTAACCGGAATCGATGGGGTAGCGGTTTTTGATGTGGCGCAGGCCATCCTGCGAGATCCAGTAATCCAGCGAAGCCGCTGCCCGGTGCGCGGCCGCCTTGAACTGACCGGCGGTCTTCAGCTCGCCCATGCTTTTCATCCGGGTGGCGTACCATTCGCAGACGGCGGCCAGGAATGCCTCGTTGTGCAGGAACTGGTTGCTGCGGCCGCCGTAGGGGATCTCGCCCGTCACCGACTGCATCATGAGCGTGTAGGGCGCCGAGCGCATCAGCTGCGCTTCGATGTCCTGCCGCACCGGGCCGTCGTAGCCGAAATCCAGGGCCGCCATGTATTGCAGGCGGGTCACCAGGTCATAGACCATCGGGCTGCCGGGGTCCCGGTACATCCCGTTCTCGTCGAAGAAACGCAGCTGGTCGCCGAGGTAGCGGTCGGCGTATTCCCGCTCCCCGCCGATCCCGGCCATCAGCCTGGCGCATTCGCTGGCGGCTCCGAAGACGCACCAGTTGCGGGCGGTGCCGTCCCCGGGTTTGGGCTGCACGGAATAGATGTCCGCCGCTTTCATCCCCACGAAGGCCTCCCGCCAGGAGCGGAGTTTCTCCGGCGGGAACAGTCCGGATGCCTCCGCTTCCAGGATGCAGCAGACCAGTTCCTTGACGGCGAAGTCATTGCCGATTTCTCCTTTGCCCCGGTTCTTCTCGCGGGCGACGGGGATTTCCCGGGCGCAGATGTCCATGAGTTCCACGAAAGTGTCTTTCATTTCCGGGATGCGTCCCTTGGACACCAGGATGCCCATGTTGGAGGTCAGGCGGGCGAAACCGTGCTCAGTCACCCCTTCCGAGGAGACTCTGTCCGCGTATTGGCGGATGTGCTCCGGGGTGTATGCCTCCACGGCTTTCTGCATGAGGTCCAGGTAGATGTCTTTACTTGGAGCGCCCCCGCGGGTCGTCAGGGCGGTCGCGCAGAACAGGATGGTCAGGAATATGCGTTTCATAGTTACAAAGATTGCGAATCGGAGTGGAAGCTTATCCGCAGAACTTCTGCCAGCGCGCGATTTCTGTGTCGAGCGCGTCGCCGAAGGCGGCGTCGGGCCGGAAGG